>VMHT01157663.1_pt1 | contig 15764 bp, 22 predicted proteins | sample 4693611 | NCBI WGS metagenome assembly VMHT01 (sample SAMN12280063, study PRJNA550983) | marine metagenome | isolation source: seawater sampled from same location over 5 years 0.02-0.2 micron viral filtrate | place: USA: collected off the coast of southern California halfway between the port... ... | reverse complement strand
GAAAAAATCTCAAGCAATGACAACGGACAATCACCTTCCTAACTACGTTAGAAGGGCGCTGCACAACATCAGCAAGCGCACCAACAAGGCTACATACATGCAACTGGTGGCCATCTACAGCCATACACCAGGCGAAGACGCAGCACGCATCGCAGAGGTGCGGCGCTACCTCAGCGGCGTAGCGGAGCGCAAGATAAAGAAGGCCACAGGTAAGGGCGTGCAGTACCGCACAGCAGAGATGCGCGCGGCCACCGACGAGCTTGTTGTTGAAGGATACGCGGCTGTATTCAATAGCACCACCGACCTCGGTGCATTCCAAGAGCGCATTGCACCTGGTGCCTTCGCTGATGTGTTGGAGGACGACGTGCGGCTTTTGATTAATCACGACGGCGTACCGCTGGCGCGTACAAGCAACGGCACACTCGAACTCAAAGAAGACGAGGACGGCCTGTACTACCGTGGCGTGCTTAGCGACACGCAAGCCGGTCGCGACCTGTACACCATGATTCAGCGCGGCGACATTTCTCAGAGTTCCTTTGCCTTTACCATTAGTGAAGAAAGCGTAGACGAGGACGGCGTTAGAGTTATTGAAAAGGTGGGGCGTCTAATCGATGTGAGTCCTGTAACTTATCCGGCATATCAGGCTGCGTCTGTATTTGCGCGCGCCGAACAACAACATGAAAATGACTGACCTTCCTATTAAGGATTTGCAGGCCCTGCGCCAGCAATACGTCGAGCAGCGCGAAGACGTTAAAAAAGCCGCTGAACTTGAAGAACGCGATCTCTCTGATACTGACGTAGCAGAGATGGAGCGCCTCGCCACTGAAATCCGCAAGGTGGACGTGCAACTTAAGGTCAAGCGTGAAGACGCTAAGATTGCCGAAAGTGCTGTCCTCGCTGGTGAAGTTGGCCGTGGTGCATCCAATGAGATGCGCGGAATGTACAAGCGCCTTGATTTGGCCGGTGCTGTGCGCGACCTCGCTCAAGGCAAGCGCCTCACAGGTGTCGCCGCTGAGTACACCGAGGAAGCCATTAAGGAGGCTCGGATGTCTGGCGTAAACATTAAGGGACAGCTTTCCATTCCTGACGTCGCTTTGCGTGCGGTTGGTGACGTTGGTGAGTTTGGTGCCGGCTCAGGTTTGGCCAACTCTCCTGCTTTTGTTGGAACTGACGCAGCTGCTGGTGTAGCTGCTTTGGCCAATCCCACACTCTTCCAGTCTATTGGTGGACGTGTTTTGACTGGGTTGACCTCTAACGTCAACATTCCAATCGTCAACACCGCCGCACAGGTTGCTTCAGCTGCTGAGGGTGCAAATGTTTCTTCAGCTGCTAACGCAGTCGGAAACAAGAGCTTGACGCCTACTCGCTACGGTGCTTTTGTTACTGTCACTGAGCAGCTCATTATGCAGGGCGGTCCTGCTGTCGAGCAGCTTATTACTCAGGACATGATTACTGAGTTGAATCGTCAGATTGACAAGTCTGTATTTGACGCCATTATTGGAACTGGAGACGGTGACGTTGATGCTGCGCCATCTGCTGCAACTATGCTTGTTGCTGAGGGCGCACTGGCTGACGCTGGTGTTGACTTGCGCAACCTTAAGGTTGTGGTCAACGGAACAGCTCACGCTCTTATCGCTGATGACGCTTTGGTTTCTAGTGTAAGTGCGGTCCTCGACCGTACTGGCGCTGGTGGAATCACGGCTATGGGCTATCCATACTTTGTTACCGACTTGGTGCCAGCCAACGGAGTTGCTGCTGAGGGTACGATGATTATGATGGATCCTGCTCAAGCTGCCGTTCTCGGCTACTTTGGAGGCGGCATCGACTTGGTAATTAACCCATATGCTTTGGACCTCTCTCACCAGGTCCGCATCAGCTGCCACAGGTACGCTGCGGCTTCTGCTTTGCATGCCGGTGCTGCTTACACCTTCCACGACAACGCTTGATAGCGTAATTGACTGAATGAGAAAGGCCCGCCTAGTGCGGGCTTTTCTATTTTTACGCTATGCAAGTAGAGATAACAGGCGCGGCAGTTAACCTTGAGACCATCATTGGTATCGCAGACTTGAAAGGCCACCTGCGCGTCACACACAGTCAAGAAGACACTTTGATCACTGCTTTGCGTTCTGCTGCGGTTGCATGGATTGAGGAACACTGCAACATCAAGATTGGCAGCTATACGGCCAAGGGTTACCTGCCGGCGTTTGTCAATAGCTACATTCCCATTGGGCCAGTCACGGCCATCAGCGAGGTTAAGTATCAGACGACGGCAGCCAAGGACTACACGAGCGACCTCACGACGTTAGCCGCTGCCAATTGGTACACCGACACCATCAGCTCACCGGCGCGCATTGCATTTAGGGACTACCCTACCACCTACGAATATGCTTTGAGTCCTGTGGTGGTTACGTTCACCGCTGGATACAGCGCACCGCCAGCGCCAATCATTCAAGCCGTGCGTTTGCTCGTCGCACACATGTACGAGAACCGGCAGGAGGAGATAACTGGAACCATCACCACGCGCCTCAAGTTTGGACTTGAGGCCTTGCTTAATCCTTACCGCGTTATCTATCAGCCATGAAGAACGCAGGACGGCGAGACCGATACATAACGCACAGGACCGAGACGTTTACACAGGACGACTACGGACAACCTACGGTAAGCGCTACCGTAAACAATAACATGTGGGCTGAAGTGATCTACGCTGGCAGCGCCGGCGAGAGCATGAAGGCCTACCAAATCTTCCCCCAACGCGATGTTACTTTTGTGGTACACCATCCTAACCCTATTGACAGTGGCAGCGGTGTTAGTATTAGCCAAGACGATGCAATAATTTTTGAGAGCCGCGAGTATGAGATACTTGGCTTTGAGGAGATAGGCCGCCGCGACGGCCTCCGCATATTCTGCAAAGAGAAAGGGACTGATGGCAGGTAAGGTCGAAGGTCTCGATGAGCTCCTTAAGCAGATTGGCCGCATTGGTGCTTTCCCAAAAGACATGGCCAAGGAACTGCGCAAGAGCAACCGCGACATTGGACGCATGGCGGCCAAGCGTGTTAAGCCGCAAGTACCAAGAAGCAAGCAAGTGTTTGAGGTGCGCAGGTCAGGTAAGCGCGGTGGCAAGCGTGGGCCTAACTTAGACATTCAGCCAGGCACGCTGCGCAGGTCTATTGGTGTGCGCAACAGCCGTGGTAGCCGCGTCAATGTATTTGTCGGTCCAAGGTCTGGCGGCGTGTCGCCAAACAATGACGGCTGGTTTGCAGGTATTGTAGAGAGTGGCCACGTAGGAGGTCGCAACCGCAGTGTTGGCAGTTCAGCGTTCAATAAAATTGGCCCTGCCTTGGCTCGGTTGCGTCCAGCTATGGAACGCCTTATGATTATGAAGTACCGCAGGGTCTTCGACAAATTCAAACTCTGATGGAAACAGGCAAAGCGATATACAAACTGCTTAAGGACAGCAGCTCCGTAGGTGCAATCTGCGCGGACCGCATCTTCCCAGAGATGGCGCAGCAAGACGCTGTCCTTCCCTTCATTGTCTACACCGTAACGGACACGACACCGGCAGCCACGAAGAACGCCACAAGCAAACTCGATACAGCGCGCGTAGAGCTGTATTGCGTGAGCGATGACTACGAGGTCGGCATGAACCTTGGCATTGCCGTACGTGGCGCCTTAGACCGTCAGAGCGGAACGTTGAGCGGCGTCGAGGTGCAGAGCATAGACTTTGACACAAGCGATGTGCAGTTTGATCCTGACCAACGCGTGTATGTATTGGAGCAGACCTACGACGTACGTATCCAGCGCACCGGCACAGCGGTCAGCGTGGCACAGTTTCCGTCTAACTCATTTACGGTTGAAGAGGCTGACGGTACACCAAGCGGCGCGGTGACAAAATTGGTGTTTAGCAACAACACGGTCACCATTAACGGCAGCACGGCCACGATTCAAAGCGGCGGCGGAGGCAGCCTAACCGTACAGGAAACTGACGCAGCTAATAGCGACACAGCCAACACGCTACAGTTTCCAGAGGGCAGCGTTACGCACGACAGCTCCGACAAAGCTACCATTAGCATGCTGCAGGGCGTCATTACTGAGTACGGTGCCGACGCTGGGCTTACCGACAGCATGTTCCCCAATGGGCTGTTTGGCGACATAGACCAAAGTGGAACCGTAGGCACTGGCGATCTACTTGCTGTGCTTGGCAACTTTGGTGCTACAGCTTCTCCCAGCGCTAGCGAGCTGACGCAATCGCTTGCTCGCGCGCAGTCACAAATGAGCGACGGCAACAACGCCTTCTTCAGCAACAGCCGCAACAGCTCAGCACAAGCTTCAGTTACTGCCTTGACCAACGCTGGCCACACCGTCGAATACTTCGAAGGCATCAACAGCGTGCAGGGTCGTGGCTTCATCAGCAACTACCTCGCCGACACTGTAGCGGACAGCACTGTGCGCCGCACGATGTACATCAGCGCTACGCCCTTCCCTACTGCGCTGAGTCAGATGCAGCAGTATCCGCTAGGGCCATACGACAACACTGCGCAATCGACTATCCAGGCTATCGTCGACGCGTACATTAACAGCATTACAGCCAACGGCAGCGTGCTCATTGTGCGCACCGTTATTAGCAGCTCACCAGACAAACTACTTGACACCTACACCGGAGCGGCAGCAGCCTACTCCGTGCGGTTGCTAGACAAAGACTACAGCGGTAGTTGCATGCGCATCCGCAGGGACAGCGACGACAGCGAGACAGACATTGGCTTCGATGGCTCTGGAGACCTGGACACGTCAGCCATCGCCACTCATTGCGGTAGTGCAAACGGCTACGTGGTTACCTGGTACGATCAAAGCGGCAACCAGAACGACGCCACGCAAAGCACAGGCCTCAATCAACCGCAGATATATGACGGCTCGTCTGTGATTACTGACAACGGGAAGCCAGCGCTTGACACCTTAACCACAGGCAAATTGAACGTGTCTCAGCTTGATGTCGTCTCGGCTTTTTATGTAGCTCGCACGACTACTTTAAATTATGCGAGTTACTTTTTGGCAGATGCAACTACTGGGTTCACAATGCCTGGCTCAAATGCTACCCACGGAAATATTGTAATGCTTGATGGCGTGACTCCTGTACGTGGCACCAATTACGTAAACAACACTAACCAACTTTTAATTGCAGCTATTGCTACTTCCTCGGCAACTATCCACGTTAACGGTGTAAGTGAAGCAACAGGCAGCATGTCTAGTGTAAGCGTGGATGCTCTTTTTAATGGTCGAACCACAGCAAATATCAATTTTGAAGGTAAAGCGCAAGAGATAGTGCTGTGGACCACCGACCAATCCAGCAACTTGAGCGGCATAGAGACGGACATCAACAACTACTACAGCATCTACTAATGGCCACAGTATACCTCCCAGTAACGCCGCGCCTGAACTTGACAAGCGAGCAACGCGCGCAAGGCATCAGCCAAGAGCTGTACAACCTGAAGCTGCCTAAGGTGCTGCATGGCGACGGCCATGTAACGACGCAGCTGCTTGGCCTAATCCAGCACCCAGAAACAGAACAGTGGGCTTGCGTTGGTGACACGGAGCTTGCTATTCAGGTGCATCCGCAGCGCGACATCACAGCCCTGGTGTCCTTGTTCCCACAGCTCACCACTGACGAGCGCGCAGCCATGACGTACTACATCTCAACCAATGACGTTGTGCTGTTTCAGTACCTCATGCCCAGCGACGCGGAGATACTTACAGAAGAAGAAGCAAGGGAGGCCGGTTGGTTTGGCGAAGAACTGTAACTTGAGGTCATGGACTTTTTCCTGACACATTGGGCAGAGCTGCTCCTGGCACTCATGGTGTTTGCTAAGGTGGTGGTCAACCTCACGCCAAGCATCAATGACGATCGCGTCTTCGCGTACGTCGATTTGTTGCTGAACGCGATTATCGCAAACAACAAAAAACAAGAGAAGTAATGGCCATTTTTAACGGCACAGTTTACATCGTCAGCATTGCCGGTACAGCAATGCCAGACCAAACCGAGGGCAGCATTAGCTTGTCCATGGAAACGAGAGACATCACAACCAAAGACAGCAGCGGATTCCGTGAGCTGTTGGAGGGCTTGCGCTCCGGTAGCGTTAGCGTGTCCGGATTGGTGGACGACACTACAAGCGCAGTCACTACGCTTATGACGCACTTTGCTGCACGCTCAAGCTTTGCGTTGAAGTTTGGTGTTGACGCTGGCACACACGACGATGTGTTCTCAGCTACTGCATTTTGCACAAGCATCGAGACTAGCGCCGGCACGGAGGACAACGTGTCTTACAGCGCCACGTTTGAATTGAGCGGTGCCATCACTCACGACAGCAACGACGCTGATTGATGAAGCTAACGCTTAGCGAGAAGGAGTTCACACTGAGGTGCGACATGCGCGCCTTAGCTGCGGCCAAGCGTGAAGCCGGCATCGACCTTGGCAAACTCAGTGATGACGTTGTAGAGATTGGTACGCTGGTCTACTACATGGCACAGAGTGGAGCCAAGCACGCTGGCATTCCGTTTGACTACGACTGCGACGACTTCCTCGGACTCATTGAGGTCAAGGATCTAGACGCCTTAGCGGAAGCTGTCGGTGCGTTGCTCGGTGGCGGAGACGGAAAAAAAAAGTGAAGGCGAAGCGCTGACATTTGAATACTGCATGGAGATAGGGCTGGGCCAATTGCGGTTCAGCCCTTCTGTGTTTTATGACATGACGTTCCAAGAGTTCTGTGCTGCTGCGCAAGGCATGAACCGACAGGAGGAGGTGAGGCAGCAACAGGAGTGGGAGCGCACGCGGTGGTTAGCTACGGTTAGCCTTGCGCCACACGGTAAGCCAGGGCAGCGACTCAAGCCACAGGACCTGTGTATCTTCCCTTGGGAGAAGAAGAAGAAGAAGAAGGGCAGCAACAAGGCATTGGCGGCGACGCTTAAAGCGATGACAAATGGCACTACTAAAAAGTCTTAAGGTTGTAATCGGTCTCAGTAAAAAGGGCCTAACCAAACTCAACTCAGACCTGCGGCGCACCAAGTCCAACTTCCGCAGGAACTTCGGCGAGATATCTAACCTTGCCAAGAAAGCAGGAACAATGATAGCGACCGGCGTAGCTGCCGGATTGACCGCTGTCATAAAGAGCGGTGCAGACCTAGAGAAGCTGCGCGTAGGATTTCGGAGCATCACCGGCAGCGCAGAGGGCGCGTCGAAGATGGTCGACAAGCTCAACAAGTTCACCGCACAGACTCCCTTCCAGCTTGAGGAGGTAAGCCGTAGCGCACGGCAACTGATGGCCGTCGGCGTAGGTGTCGAGGACATTAACGATCGTCTGCGTATGCTGGGCGATATAGCCGCTGCGTCAGGCAACAGCATCGCTGACATTACCGCTGTCTTTGCCAAGGTGCAAGCCAAGGGTAAGGTTGAGCTTGAGAGCCTAAACCAACTTGCGGAGCGCGGCATCCCAATCTTCGACCAGCTGCGCAAGGTCACCGGCGACGCCAACATGGAGTTCGGCGCTGGCAAGGTTAGCGTTGACGAGTTTAACGAGGCGCTGATGCAGATGCACAGCGAAGGCGGCTTTGCCAATGACGCTATGATTAACCTGTCGGAGACTGTCAGCGGCAGATTGACGACAGCGTTTGACAGCGTGACCATAGCACTTGGCACATTCGCAGAGAAGTCAGGGTTGCTGGGTGCGGTGACTGACATTTTAGCGAATATCACTGACCAATTACAAACGGCCTCACTGTCAGAAGACGACTTGCAGAAGTCGCGTGAACAGTTCTTTGACCTGCGACAGAAGCTGAAGAAGGCGCACAAGGGCAACATTGAGGACTTAATGAATGAAGCGCACGCGGCCCAAAAGCTTGCGCGTGAACTCAAATTTGCATTAGGCGAAGATTTAGCTGGCGGCCACCTCGAAGGCGCTAATGCTTTTGTCGATAAGGTTGAGGAGCTTTTTGCCTTTAGCACGACAAGCGCAAGCACCTTACCAGACGCCCCAGCGGCAGCACCAACGACGACCACAGACGGCGGCACGAGTAAAGAAGTACAGGCCAAGAAAGAACTGATTGCAGTAGAGCAGTCACACTTGCAGTCGCTTGGCAAGGTGCGCAGCATGTACTCCGATCATGCTGTCGATGTACTAGCAGCGGTTCACGCTAACCACACTTTAAAAGGCAGCTATGACTCGGTGAACTTTTCGACGGATGCAACCATCCAAAAGTTTACCATGATGGGCGAAATCATTCGCAGTGTGGCTGTGCAGATTGGCACTCAGTTTGGAACTGCCTTTAGTGCAATAATTAAAGGAGGCAAGGAAAGCACGGCAGCCTTAAAACAGTTTGCAGCGCAAGCAATCAAAGCAGCCTTGGCAGCTTCTCAAGCGATGATCATTGAGGCTGCAATCAAGAGCGGTAAAATGAGTGGACCGGCAGCCATGTTTGTTATACCGGCATTAATTGCTGCCGGTATGGGTATCGTGGACGCAGCCTTTGGTAACATCCCACAAATGGCAGAGGGCGGAATGTTTACCGGCGCCAGTCTTGCTATGGTCGGCGAGGGACCTGGCACAAGCAGCATTAACCCAGAGGTCGTCGCACCATTGGACAAGCTCAAGAATATGATAGGCGGTGGGAATGTGAACGTGACCGGCACGATCCGTGGCCGCGACCTCCTACTTAGTGAGGAGCGCAGCAGCTACAGCCGTCGCCGCAGATTTGGCAAGTAATGGCAAAGAGATTTACAGCAGGGTTTAAAGACGAGGTAGGCACAGAGTACAACCTTGACTTCTATGACAGCGACTACAGCGGCTCCTCTGTTGGTACGTTGACGCTGGGTACACCAGGCTTTCAGTTAGACTGGGACGGACGCGGACAGAATACACACGAGCCAATCCTAAGCAGCGCGTGCAGTATTCCTGTGTACAGCACCACGGCCAGCATCGCCACATTCCTCAGCGACATACAGACCGGACAAGAAGGCCGTTTCCGTGTTGAGGTCTTCCGCGGTCCGTCAGCTTCTCAAGAGTTGTTCTGGTCTGGTGTCTTGTTCTGTGATCTAACGTTCCAAGACGAAGACCCAAACCTTGTCACGCTTGAGGCCACTGATGACATCGGCTTACTGGACGAGGTGCTGTACAAGAATAGCCCCACGTCAGAATACACCGACACCACGCACCTCATCGTGGTGCTGTGTCGCATACTCGGCAAGGTGCGCCACGTCGATGCATGGGCCGCAGACAAGAACTTCCTTTATGTCTCCGACCACGTGCAACACGCGGAGATGACCGGCGCACCGTACACAAGCAAAATCATCATTAACCACACCAAGCTGCGCAACGTGCAGGATAACGGTGAGGCCGAGTACCACACTTGCAAGGAGGTGTTGGTGTCTATGCTTACCAACCTGCAAGCCAGACTAATGCAGTACCACGGTGCGTGGTGGGTGATACCTGTGGCCAAAGCCAACGCAGGTATGACGGCATACGCATACTTTAAAAGTGGCGACAACGGCAACAACAGCAGCGCCAACACGCCAGGCTTTGTGACGCAGACTAGCGGCAACCTGTACAGCTTAGCCACGGCCATCACATCAGGCAACAAGACTAAGCTGGCCGGCTTTGAGTTTGGCGCGCTGCCTAGCTTGTCTGAAGTCAACTACACCCACGACTACGAAGGTCACGCCTTTGATTGGAACGGCGTAGGGGCTGGCAACGCAAGCGGCAACATCACAAGCCAGTTCGTCTATGCCAACAGTGCGCCAGTGCTTGAGGACAATGACGTCGTAAGCTTGACGTTTAGCTACGTCATCAGCTTTACCGGCTACGGGACGAACGCATCAAGCGACAGGGGCCGCAGGGTACGCCTTGCCTTTAAGGTGCGGCACGGCGATATATACGCCAAGCGCACTACGACGGCCATGACCGACACGGCCGGCGCAATCATAAACAACACCTACACGACCAACGGCGATAACATGAGTTGCTTTGCGCCGAATGACCAGGCGCCGACGTACAACACGACCACCACCAACGAGATACAAGAGTACACTGCCGTCTACGATCGCTTTGCAGGTGCGCACCTTACCGGCACTGTCACCATCACCTTCCCACCTATTGACGTAGACCTTGGTACAGTAGCTGTGACGGAAATTGGTGAATGGGACATTAAGGTGTTTGACAAAAACAACCTCGATGTCACCAGCGCTGACGCTACACTGGGCCAGTCCTTTGCACTCGCCAACCTTACCAGCATATACCAAACGCGTGGCGGCTCAACGTTTGACGGTGACGTTATCACCTACACGCGAACCAACGCAGCTGCAAACGCAAGGGAAAGCCTAGATCTGCCAGAGGCCATCCTTGCCGACCGCATCGGCAACAGCAACCCCAATCAAGGCGTTTGGCTAATCAATGACGACGGCACCTTTACCAAGTCCACCGGCGAGTGGAGCAATAGCATCTACACAGGCTTAAGCACACCCATTTGTGACTTGACTTGCTTAGACATTCTAAGCATGCGACAGACGCCACTAAGTACAGCCAACGGTACTATTCGCCTGTCAAGTAACTTGTACGGACCCACGCACGCCGTGCAGGGCCTTAACGGTGACTCGGCCTACTACGTGCCTATGCGCTTGCGTATGAACGCAACAGAAGCGTTGTATGAGGGCGAGTGGTTTAAGTATCAATACGACAGCAGCACAAGCACCACGGCAAGCGACGACAGCACGCCAATCGTTGGCAGTGTGGCCAACATTAAGATTGGCCAACGCCGCAACAGGATTACACTTGGCACGCTACAGCAAGCCCTAAGCGAGACACAGACTAGGTTAAGCGGAGAGATACAAGGCGCCATAAGCCGACAGGCCGACGACAACACCGACGTCGACAACAGGGTTACGGTACTTGAGGACACGCAGAACGAAATGGACGGACAGGTCCTGAAGATTCTGAACCACAACAACGCGCTCACTACAAACGAATACGAAGGCAGCGTTGTAAAGTGGAGCAGGGACACCACGACAATACGCAACCTCTACGTATACACCAGCGCTGGATGGGTAGCAGCCGACGCCGATGCGCTGAGTACAAGCATTGGCCTACTTGGTGTGGCCGTCGGTACATCGTCAAAGAATGACGGCATCCTAGTCAGTGGCGTTATGTACAGTACTAGTTGGAGTTTTGCGGCAGGGCGTGTTTTGTACATCTCTCAGACGGCTGGAGACATTACAATCACGGCACCTACAGCGAGCGGTTCATACGTGAGGGTCCTTGGCTATTCGTTAGGCTTTGGATATATATATGTACAGCCAGAGGCAGCACCCACAGTAGTGTAATGAGAGAAATCACGCGAGTCATCCTGCACTGTAGTGCGACCAAAGAAGACCATGACGTCAACGCCGCGACCATACGCGTGTGGCACATGTCAGCGCCGCGCAATTGGTCAGACATCGGCTACCACTTTGTGGTCAAGCTGGACGGTACCATTGAGAGCGGTCGACCCATTAACCGCGCCGGCGCACACACCAAGGGCCACAACAAAGACAGCATTGGCATCTGCTACGTTGGCGGCCTTGATTACAGCGGTCACCCAAAGAACACTATGACGACGGAGCAGCGCAGCGCCATCAAGCGCCTGTGTCGTGCGCTGTGTCTTGTACTCAATCAACCACTTGACTTACATGGCCATAGGGAATACAGCGCGAAGGCTTGCCCATCGTTTGAGGTCGCGGAGGTCTTTGGGCAGCTCCAGCAATGGATGGCGTGTCCTGACCTCAGCTATTGAGAGTAAGGGAGACCTTAAGCGGTGGTCGCTTAAGAACACTGCCGGCGGCGTTATTGTTACGACTGCCTGTGAGCAGATTGTTGTGCATGGCATCACCTGGGAGGCAGTGATATTGTGCTTTGTGGGCGTTCTGCCGCTGCTGTTCAGTACCTTGGAGAAATGAATGACGGGGCCAACCTATTAACGTTAAACCTTGTGTGGCTCGGTTGGGAGATTACGCGCTGGCAAGACGTAGTAGACTGGACCTTGAGCGCTGCGGGCGCTTGTACACTGCTTGCAATAAACATCGTTAGACTGCGCAAAATGCTCCGCCAACGTCGCGATGTTGATAACGAGGTCTAAGATTTTTTTTATTCCCCGCTTCGTATGACGTACTTGGGCCAACAAATAAACCCAATATGCCAAACGATATTTTCAATTTTTTGCAGCAGTCTAACAGCAGCGCCTCCGACTACGTTAAGTTTCAAGACGGTGACAAGCGCAACCTGCGCATCATTAGCAAGCCCATTACAGGTCACGAGCTGTTTGTAGATGGTAAGCCGGTACGCTGGGAGCCAGACGCGCAACGCCCAGAGCATGCCATTAGCGACGAGCGCCCTAAGAAGTTTGTGGCCTTTGTAGTGTTCGAGTACGATCACGACAACAACAACGGCAGAGTAAAGCTGTGGTCATTCTCTCAACGCACCATTATTGACCAGATGGCTATGCTCTTTAATGACGCACACTGGAGCGACTTTGAGCTTGTCGTTACGCGTGTCGGCAAGGGCCTCGACACCAAGTACAATGTCACCGGCGTACAGTCACCCATTGAGGAGAACCTCGTTGCGTTTGCATCGGAGGCACACAAGTACGTGGACCTGACTAAGTTGTACGACGCAGAAAGTCCCTTTGTGCAGGAGCTGCCTGAGTTGAGCGTCGCTAAGTCTAAGCCTGTCAGCAATGACCTTCCATTCTAAGACATGGCAGAGGGAAAGAGACCAGCTCGTCGAGTTAATAGACCAGCACCGCCGTCGCCACAAGATGTTGCGCCAAGCTCACAAGGCGTCGCGACGGTGGGTGAAATCGCGCGAGGCACTGAGTACGATGCAATTCTTGGCTTGGCATCTCCAAAAACCATTTACATAATGGATTGCGCATATACACCACAGCAAGCCGAGCAGATAAGCCGCTTGCGCCACGAACGATGGAATCTGTTAGCTCGCTTTAATGAGAAGCACGGCAACCAGGACAATGAATGGAACAGCATGAACCACAGGATGCGCATGATCACCAAAGAGTTGTTTGACCTTACAGGAAACCCCATTTACAATGTCGAAGGATAAACACCTGCCTCTATCGTTCAGCAGCCTAAAGGCGTTCTCACGATCGCCGCTGGCCTTCTTGGACTACAAGAACAATAAGAAGCCACCTACACCGGCCATGCAGTTCGGTACGATGGTTCACAGGGCAATCTTAGAGCCGGAGAAGTACAGCCGCACGGTGGCGGTATATGAAGGCCGCAGGGCTGGCAATGCGTGGAAGGAGTTCCAGCAAGAGAACGCAGATAAAGACATTGTTACCGCGAAGGAAGCGATGGACATACGTCTGCTGGCTCACAGAGTGGAGGCACATCCATACGCCGGCGCTATGATTAAGCAGTGCCAGAAGTTTGAGGTGCCGTTTACTATTGACCAGTGCGGTGTACCGCATCGCGGCATCATAGACGGCCTTGGCTCTTGGTTTATGCTGGACTTAAAGACCACGCAGAACGTCAGCCACTACAGCCTACAGCGCACGATTTACGACTTCAAGTACTACATGCAAGCGGCCATCTATCAGCGCGCCGCTGCCCTTATGGGGTACGATCACGAGTCATATTTTATTATCGCTGTCGAGTCAGCTGCACCGCACCACGTCCAAGTCATCGAGTTAGAGCCACAATACATCGCACGCGGCCACATCGAATGGGAGAACCTCATCGAGCAATGGAAGCGTTGGGATGGAGAGGTGCGCCATAATCACGACGAGGACGACGAGGCCGGATGGCAGATGGACGCGCCCTCGTGGGTGCCAGCATTGGACATTATTTAATAGAAACGCTATGACTGTAATACGTACACGATGACTCAAGACACAGCCATCAAAAAGGTGATACAAAACCTCTTTTACGCCCACGTGCATACAGAGGAGAACCTCATCCGTATCAGCGGCATGCTGAAGGACAGAGGCATGAAACAACCTCCAGAGATTCAGGAGGCTAAGTCTGTGATGGGACGCGCCTTGGAAGCTATTGAGGACTACTTTGGTAAGGATAACCTACCGGAGTATATGCAGCAGCGTATGGAGCAGCGCCTTAGATACTTTAAGCAACGCAGAGGAATGGAATGATAAACTCTAGGGACAAGGGCAAGCGATTTGAGCTGAAGATTGCGAAGGTGTGGATGCGCCTATTTGGAGGCGACGTAGAGCGCACAGGTTACGTGAGCAAGAAGCTGGATGATATGGGGGTGGACCTGACCGATACGGACCCATTCTACATTCAATGCAAGGCTGTGGAGTCGAGCATTAACTATCACCAGGTACTTGAACGGATGCCGTTGGACACGAACATCAACGTGATCATACACAAGCGCAATCACCAGCCTCCGGTCGCTGCCCTTTACCTAGAGGACTTTCTTGAACTGCTTACCGCGATGAAGCGTGAAGGCATCTTATGAGCAAGACGTACAAAGCCGTCTTTGAATGCAAGGCTTACGGTGAGCGCGTCGTGTGGTATGTCTCAAGCCGCAAGGAGGCCAAAAGCATGGTAAGAGGTCACATTACCTCACCATACGGCAAGAACATCGACAAGCGCTACAAAGAAGTAGAGTACACCTTGACCATCACGGAGCTATTCAAGAGCGATTTAGACACCAACTACGACCTGGCGAACAGCTGGGGCAGAGACTGATGCCACGCAAGCACATCATCCTACCAATGCACATATGGGAACTGGAGGACATCAACGTTACGGAGCGCTTGGTTGCTTCAGTTGTCTATGGCTACAGTGAGCAGGGTAACCCTTGCTTCATGACCAATACTGGCTTTAGTAAGCTGCTGCGCGTATCCAAGCGCACAGCACAAAGGGCCGTCAACACACTACTCGACAAAGGCTATTTGGAGGCTTTGGAGGGTAGACAACAACGACAGCTAATGTGTCGTGATTGTCTAGGGGGGGTAGACACCAGTGTCCAGGGGGGGGAGACACCAGTGTCTACCCGTAATAAAGAACTTAATAGAGACTTTAAAGAAGAACATAAAGAGATGGATGATTTGAAAAGGCCACATCATTGGCAGCAAGTGCGTGACTACTTCCGCCACATTAACGACAGAGAGCGCACAAGCAACAGCAGCCACGTGGTAAGCTGGGCACGCGATTTCTTCAGCTACTACGATGCCCGCAATTGGCGCAACAAGAGCGGGGAGATCAGGCAGTGGAAGCCAGTGGCAGAGGCGTGGTATCGCAGGAACGCCAAGACCGTGCCTCAAAGGGCCGTAAAGCGCGTCGATGAGAAGCAGGTAAGAGACAACGTCGCTTGGCATCGTAGACGCGCAGAGGCGTGGTCTAATGACCCGCAGAAGGCACACCTAGCAGAGGGGGAGCGACGGTATGCTGATCACCTTGAGGCGACACTAATGCAGGGAGGACGCTGATGCCACGCATGCCAGAGCCACCGAAGCGTAAGCAGATGCACGAGCGTCGGCACCAGGACAAGCGGTACAACACCACCAAGTGGCGCAAGTATCGCAAGGTGTTCCTGTCGCTGCATCCGCTGTGCGTCGAGTGCAAAGCCATCGCCACGGTGGTGGACCACGTCACGCCTGTGCGCCTCGGTGGAGAGTTCTGGCAGCCTGCCAACCATCAGCCTATGTGCGCCACATGTCACAACAGTAAGAGCGGGCGAGAGTCGCACGCACCGGTAGCCTACTAAGAAAATGAG
>VMHT01138771.1_pt1 | contig 15765 bp, 17 predicted proteins | sample 4693611 | NCBI WGS metagenome assembly VMHT01 (sample SAMN12280063, study PRJNA550983) | marine metagenome | isolation source: seawater sampled from same location over 5 years 0.02-0.2 micron viral filtrate | place: USA: collected off the coast of southern California halfway between the port... ... | reverse complement strand
ACCCAAAAACCATTCTTTTGTATTCTGCCGAATCCCTCCATAGTCGAACCATGATACATAAGTATTTGAATTGTATATTTGTTACCACTTGTTTCTGCAATAGAAGTGCCGGTTGTTGAATCTCCAAAGTGCATTCTTGCATATACAAGATAAGTGCCAGCAGTAGCCGCATTTGCAGTAAATGTACCACTACTAAATCCTGTTAGTGTTCCTGTTCTTGTAAATCCGCTTGAATCATCAACAGCAAGCGTATTGTCAGTCGCTTCGGCTAACCCATCAACCGCACTTGTCAATTCCCATCTGCCAAATATAGAAGTAGGAGTAGTAGCAGCATCAAAATAACCTGCATCATTAGCCAAAGCACTTACAGGGTCGCCCGGTGCTAATGCTGAACCCGGTTGTAAAGCAGTATCAGCATTTGCGCCTTGAGCCGCAGTAGCATATGCCGCAGGGTTAAAGGCTTTGACATCTGCTAAGTTTGTTACTTCACTATCCATTAATGCACCAGCAGCTGTTACATTGGCAGTATCTGTTACATCTGCACTTGGTTCAATAGCGTTTAGTTTGCTATGGTCTGCGTCTGTAAATACATTTGAATCGGTTGCCGCTTCAACGGCTGTTCTTACTTCTGCATTACTTAATTGAGTATTTGTATCAGTATAGTTACTTGCATGGATTGTTCCTGCGCTCGCACCGGCCCAATCAACATGTTCCGCCGCTACAAAGTTGCTTAGTGCGTCGTGGTCTATTTCTGAGGGAACGGCAACGGCTGTAATCGTAGCACCACTGTTTGTTACGCCTACACCTGTTGCACCTAATATGGAAAAGTCTGCCGAACCTCCTGTATCTTCGGCTTTAGAGCTGCCGCCACTATCGGTAGTTATTGTCACTCCGGTTATGTCACCGGAACCACCACCACCACTAACTTCACTAGAGCCTAGTTTTAGTTTGTTACTATCCGTACTATCAAGCCAAAGTGTGTTGTTGGCTACTCCGCCTGGATTTGAACCGACTGGGGTTAGTTCTAATCCTGTTGGGTCAATTAGGCCGTCAACGGTCAATTTACCCAATATATGAACGGTGTCGGACTTTAGTGTGTGTATAGATGCGGAAGATACGCCACCAATAGATGAATAAATGCCATTTGCCGTTTCCTCGAAGTTCCATGTACCTCTAATTGTTGGTTTTTCTATAACATGTATGTGGGATTTAGCACCTGTTTGTAGATTTGTACCTCCACCATACAAATATGAGCCGGATTGGATTTCTAGAGATGCACACTCCAATGTTAAGCCTTCGGGAATAATGTTCTTATTAGCATTTCCTGAGAAATTACCTACTACTACATCTTCTAGTAGTGCAATGAAGTCGGTTGTTGTTCCGAAGTTAGTTGTATCGTTTGTGCATGGCATTTGTTGTGAGTTTTTAGCATCAATTGTAAGTTTTGCGTTGCTAAAATCACATATTGCGGCAGCACAAGCAAAGTGCTGGCCAGATGATGACCCGTTTCCGGTAACTCGGATATGTTTTTGGGTATCACTATATGATATGGGAGTATTATCAAATGTTGCAGTTGAACCAATAGTTAACTTGCAACAATTGGATTCTGAATATGCTCTAAAGGCATCTGGGGTTGATGCTGTATCAACATCATCTGAGCGATTGAAGGTAAACTTATTATTTAGTGTGACATTTGGTAATTCGCCATCGGTTAGATATGCTGCTGCACCGTTAGTATTGTTTAAAATAAACGACACAGTTGTTTTCGCATACCCAGATGAAACATAATCCACATCACCATAAAAAATAACTGGGTGGTTGTGGTATGGCGCACCCGTAGGGTGTGTTCCGGCAAAGGTTATTGTTGTGCTACTTTGTGTGAATTGTATTTTTTGTTCGTGAGCTAGTGTTAATTGCATAAGTTGTAAAGTACCTACGCCAAATATAATCTTGTATGTTCTAGCAAACTCTTCATCGGTAGTTAGTAATCCCAAACTAGATTGTCCTATCAAACAATCACCAGCAGAAACACCACCTTTAAACTCAAGCGTGTCGGTTGCGCTGATAGAAGTTGGGGCTGCACCAGTGCCTACATCTAACCAATTAGCCACATTAGTAGAATCGGTACTTGTTGCACCTACCCAGTTTAGTGTTGCCATATAGCATCACTCGTATGGGCTAGTTTCACGGAGGGAGTTTCGTATTACATCGGACTCGTTACTATTAGTAGGTTGTCGGGAATTGGTTGAGTCAACAACAAACGCAGTCCCACCCTTTCCTGCAACCATACTCAATAATTCGTCAGACCTTTTTGTAAATGATTTTAATTGTTCTTGGAACCTTTGGTCAATTGCTTTTTGTTCATCAAGGGGATAAAAAGTTGCTACCGTATTTACTAGGACTAGAAGACAATCCATACAAACCAATGCCTTTATTGCTGTTTCTTTCTGTGCTTCGGTAACAGCATTTGTAGAATCCGAGGCTAAATACTCGGTACTTCGTGCCTTTTTATTAACTTCTTCGGTACGCATACTAATATATTCAGTAATCGTAGCGTTATTTAGTCCACGAGGTCTATTCAAAAGGTCACGGATATTATCGGTACTAACTGTCATTCTTCTTCCTCCGCACTCGGTGGACTATCGACCACTACTGCGCCTTCAGGTGGCTCATTAGTTCTGGTTATTAAAACTATACGGCCTGTTCGCATTAGTTTGCGAGCAAAGGAATTGTTTGGTAGCCAAAGGGTTTGTGTGTGGGGAATATGTCCCGCCCATTCTGGTAGTGCTTTTTGGTGAAGTCTACGGACAACCCAACCTGGGCCGGATTGCCAGTTATCTAAACGATGTTGAAGTTCGGTTATATTAGGATTACCGAATGTTGGTATTCCTTCACTCGTCGCTCTTTTTAATAGGTTTGCTCTTTTGCTTATCGCCATTATCTCCACTACTCTTCTTTGGCTTTTTTGCGTCAGGTAAAGCCCCGACAAACTCATCAATTGATTCAAGATATGGTTCAACACCTGAAATGTCTGCTTTTGACAAATCTTTACCCAACCTTTCGGCTGCTGCGGCTATTAGTGCAGGCACTTCACGCCTTGCTACTTGTATAGGCAATTAAATCACCTCAAATACCGGTGATTTTAACAATTCGGTTGTTCTTACCGGATGCTGCGCCGTCATCGTGTTCGTGGATGACTATGCCCATGTAGGAAGTAAGTAGGTAATCGAATCCAACACCAGGCAATCGAGTCAATTCTGTCTCGGTAACACCAGGGCCGTTGTATGTGAACATTTCAGCTGTTTCTGCACCAGGAACCAAAAGAAGTCCTGTTGCGGAGAAATCCGAATCACGAGTGTAATAGACCTTTAGGTTGATTTGACCGCCAAGACGCTCAGCAAGGGACTGGACAACATTTCCGTAAAGGGTTGTGCTGTTCATAGCCGACTTGTGTGTTGCTGGTAGGATTAGAGCCAATGACTCGTTACCGGAAACTCTAGCGTTGCTAAAGATTAGGTCAACACCCTTTAGGATGTCCTGCTCAGCATCTCCTGTTGCTGTCTTGAATCCGCTACCAGTTGCAGCAAGTGTTTGTCCTGCCCCAGCCAATAGTTTGTCAAGAATGTGTGCGTCGATAACATCTGCACGACCCTTTGCGATAGCCAATTGCTGTCTATCCATGTTTTCAAAGGATTCGCCACGAAGCTTAACTGTGTCAAGGAAGGTTGTGCGACCCTGACCCTTTTCGAGCTTAACAGTGTAGTTCTTGGTTCCAATCTTGGTTGCATCTACAACAGCTGCATCGTCGATTGGATAACTGAATGAACCGACACCTGCAGTGTACCACTTGAACTCAAGCCAAGGTACGCTACGGACACCGACTAAATCAGTTCCGATAGATAGTCTAAGGGACTCTAGTTGGATAAAGTCACGCATTACTTGTTGGATAACAGCGTCACCGGTTCCGAATGGGCCGGATGCTGCGCTGATGTTTAGTACTTCTTCTAATGATTTGTTTGCCATTTTCGTCATCTCCTAATTTTTTAGTTTCAAGCGGTTGCTGCTCCTGCGGTCATCACCGGAATAAGTTCGCCCTCTGTTAGAGATGCGCTGTTACCGGTAGCCAAAAGTGCGCTACCTGTTGCTTGTCCTTCACCGACATAGATTCCAAGAACCTTTGAGGAGTTTGCGGTAGGGGATGCTAGTCCATTTGCCTTTGCATAAACTAGACATCCTGTTGTGTATGTCTTGGATGCTTCGGATTGAACCATTAAAACACCGCCCAATGGGAAGTATCCTACTGTTGCACCGGTTGTTTCAAATGCGTGGTCAGCATCTCTACTAGATTCGCCAGCGGAAATACCGATAGCAATATCAGTCGCACCCGATACTTCGAGTGTGTTGGTTGTCCCATCCATAGTGAGGATTCTTCCTACACCACGAATAGTCTCTGCGTCTTTCAATGTTGCGTTTCGTGGGTCTGCTGCTCCAAATGCTACCATAATTATTCACCTCTAGGTGTGATAAGGCCTTTTTGGACTGCCTCTTCGTAAGTCCATGCTTTACCGTCTCCATTTATGGAGAAGTTACCGGAATTGTATGATGCTACTAGGCTGTTCCAAACACGAGCATAGATTGCTGCGTCGGTTTCAACCATTTCGCCGTTTAGGTAGTTTGCGACAACTTGCTTTGGTGCGGTTGTTGCTTGGACTACCTCGGAAACGGATTCGTCAGATGCTGGGGTTGCTTCTGCCATTACCTTTTCTGGAATAGGTTCTGGGCGGGATGCTTCCCAAGATGCGATTAGGTTTTCAATAGTCTCGCTTGATAAGTCTTCGTGGCCTTTCAAACCCATATCGGATGCTTTTTGTACCAAAGCGGTTCTTGCTTCTTCAGCAGCTGCCGCCTCTCGTGCTTCGTTTTCACTAATTGTAGCGTTAGCCAAAACTAATTCAGCCTTTATGGCTTCGAGTTCGGCACTCATGTTTTCGATTTCGTCAGACATCGGGCTCACCTTTGGTTGATTCTCGTTAGACTCGCTCTGGTATATTAACTCATCACTTGCCTTGAGTTTTTCAACAACTTTAATATCTGCCCTTTCGTAAGCCGGTTTGTGTACGATAGCCAAATGGTCGAAAGTAAAGTCGGCCTCGAAAGTCATGCTACCATCCTCCGCCGTTGCGATAGGTATTCCCCATCCCCCAATAGATACTCCATACTCGCCACGAGTCCATAAACCGGACTCTAATGCGGGGAATAATTCGGTGCGCTTTACTTCTGCTACATAGTGTACTTCGTATTTGTTATCATCTATATCAACAATAGATGCTTCAGTAACTATACCTACTACGGCATCATTTACGCCACCATCCATGTTGCGTGTAAAACCTACACCCTTTTCTTTTGTTGGTGGGTGATTTAGTGTTAGGTCAGCCCCTATCATTTGACTAATAATCTTTTCAACACCGGCACGAGTTATTTGCCATTTGTTTTTGTTTAGTCCTTCGTGGAATGCTACACCGCTAATTTTAACAACGGAGTTACCGGATGCTTGAACAACCGCAACTGCCTCTGTAATTTTAGTATCAAAGAAAACATATTCAACAGATGCACTATGCAATTTCTTTTTATCGGAACCATAACCTGCTTCTTTTTCATCGGTTTTGAAAGTGTGGCCTTTGTGGGCTAACATACAAACATCTTTGCCATTACCCATACCTATACATCTTTCCATGTATTCATCATGGGTTTCTGTTGTTGATGGTTTAGGTGGTTTAACCGCTGTGACCTCTTCTTCCTTTTTCATACCTGACTCCACTTCTAATGGTTCGTATAAATCTTCGGAGGATGTTAGTTTACTTACAGATTTACCACCTTCCCACATTCTACAAGACCAATAGCGAGCCTTTGTCTTGGGGCCTGGGTTCGAGTCACATTGATGTCGTGCTCGGAATGATTTTCTTCGTGCTGGGTCATCACGCTTGATTTCCATGTTAGGGTCGCCGAAGCGCACAATAACTACTTTGCCTGCTGGATTCTTTACATAAACACCAAACTTCTTTCTTTCACCTGGTGTTCGGAATGGTTTATTGATAGTAACGGTTTTGCCTCCGTACTTAGCAGCTTCGAGGGTTTCCATGCTGGCAATAATAGTGAGTTGCCTTTCATCTTCAACGGCTTCTTCGGAGGCTCGTGGGTGGGATGAAGGCAATAGGTCGTTGTCTTGCTTGTAGTTTGGATTACTAGGTCTTCCGTTTCTAAGCAAATAGAGAAATGCCTTTGCTCTAGCAATTCCCCATCCACTTCGAGACATGTTGGGAGCATGACTTGTGCTAAAAGCACCAGCACCCCTACGAAAGACTGACTTTAGCATACCCATACTGGCTTTGCTTCCTTTGCCCTTTTTGTTATGTTCGGTCATCATAGAGCGAAGGCGGGATTCAGTTCCTTTGCTCATGCTAATTGATTTATTAGGTTTCTTTGCAGAACCTGGTGGATTCTTTTTAGAGCCTTTTCTACGCTCACTTGGTTTAGCGGGAGTCTTGCGTGGGTCATTCTTTCCTGGCTTACCCATTTGTAATGCCTCTACTATTTTATCACTCATTTTGTTTCACCTTTTCCATATCGTGTTCATGAAGTTGCTTTGTCTTTTCGATGTGCATTACATGTTCGTGTTGTTGTAAATCACGCTGTCTTTCGTGCTCTAACTCAACACCCATGTTATCAATCTCAACAGATTGTTCAGATTCCCACATACGAAGTACGGTACTGAGGGCTGGGGCTGCTACGCCACCAATAATAGCGATAAGTGCAATGAAGCCATCAAGGTTAGCGAGTACAACATCTGGTTTCCAAATACCCATACCCACTACTGCACCACAAGCAAGAAGCCAAAGATAGATTGCAGGTATTACTGTACGCTTAACCATACGGTCATTGAACGACTGATTTTTTGGTTTCTTTATTTTAGCCATACTATACCTCTCCATGTATTGTCCTAGTTATCATTGTCTTTTGAATCTTCACTTTTGGGTTTGGATTCGTTTTCGGTAGAGTTTTCTCTAGGCAATTCGCCTTTTGAACTACTACTCGATTTTGTTTTTTTGTTTCCGTTATCACTTTTTAGACCAACAATATGTAATCCTTGTTTTTCCGAAATCAAACCACTATCCCAACCCATAGTCGCTCTACGCATCCTATTCAAAGGTGTTTCTTCGTCGATTGGTAGGAATGTTAGGAAAGGTAAATCCTCGTGCTTATGTGGTATGCCTAAAAGATTAAGATGCTTGGAAAATAGCTTGTGTACCGATTCGGTCAACACACCTTGTAATCTAGTGATTGCAGATACTGCCCAAACATTAGCATTGTAAGTAGCAGCAAAGGTCGAACCTCTTTCTTGTCCCGATGCAACTCGGGGGACATGTAAAACCGCTGCTATATCCGCATTTACTGAATCTAGGAAAGCAGATGCGTCGGGGATTGCATTTTTTAAATCGACATGGTGTATGTCTATGTAGGAAGGTAGAATAGGGATTTGGTCGCCGTCTAGGGTTTCTAGTAGTTTAGCGACATCGTTCATAATGCTTTTTAGTCTTTCCTGTTGTTCTGCTGGGTCTTGTATGTGTTCAACGGCTTCCATACCAATAGTAATATATTGTTTTGTTAGACTATCTTCTAGTGCTACACGATTATTGATACTGTTATACTTTGCTCGGATAGGTTGTTTTAGAGCACTAAATCGTGATGCGCCCCATATACCATAGGTCTTTCTTCCTAATCTATCCTGAAACCAATTAGAGCGATAGTCGATTTTAATGTGCCACACTTCATCTGACTGAAACACCTGAGTGTCAACTGCGTTTTCACGGAACAAGTAATAGTTAGCATTCATTACGGGATTATCTTCGGTAATGTGTCCGGTATATCCCGTCGATGTTATGTCTCTAATATCCACTCGTCTATCCATAATAGTAATTTGTTTTGCGGGTAAAGATTGAACCTTTGTAATACCAACCCCTGCTTTACCTACTATTTTGTTGATGTCATTACCATATACCATTAGGTTACGCATAGCGGAAATTAGAATATCATCAAAGTCGGTATCGTGAATTAGTTGTTTTATTGCATTGCGAATACGGGCGTTTTTAGCCCCACCATAGTCAACGGAGTAGTTGTTAGCCGTCAATGACACGGAACGCACCGCACCGTTCAATTCTGGGTCTAATTTCACCATACTATCGTATAGGTCAAATGTTTGGTCATAATTATCATACGATGAACGGGCTCTTGCAGATTTAGTTAGGTCATCCGTGGACTTTAGGACATCACTAATCCCACCAAACACTTCAACGGGTGATGCTTTTCTAGCACCTACCGCTGTTGGGGTTACATCGGCTTTAACGGAAACCGATTTTCTGAACGGGTTCCATAGCCTACGCCTCTCGCTCATGGTGTTCAAATAAGCCCATGTGTATTTGAACCAACCGCTCATAACCGGATTTTATTCTTTTGTTTATACACAAATAAAATAATCGGGTTACTGCTATGGCTGTATGTATTTTTTATTATTTCTTCTTAGGTAATAGGATAAAACTAAGAGTGTAGTGGCTACAATTCGTAATTTGTCCCCCCACTATAAGCAAAAATAATTAATTAGAAAAAACGCATTACTGAAAGCCATTATTTTTTTATTTAATGCCTATAAAGAATATAGATATGGGAAGCATACATTGATAACCATTTGGCGTTTAGCACCCTATATGGCGGCGAATACCGACTGGGATAGGATAGAATCTTTGTTAGACATATATCCACTAGATGTATATGGGAATAAAACTAAAATTGTTAAAGCATTAGCAAAGGCACACCCAGAAAGAACGCATAAAGGGTGGGAAGGTGTTTTGTATGATTACATCAAAGCACAAGATGGTGAAAGCGACGATTGGGAATACACTAAATCCCCTTACTATTATAATAAAGAGAATGATACATACATCACTTTCCTAAAGTCAGCCGGAGAAAACATGGTAATCAATGGGAATACGCATAGGGCTATGAAAACAGCATATTCGGCTATGACAAGTAAAGGGGCAACTATCAATGAAATAGGTAGGGAGTTTAACTTTCCTCGTGCGTGGTTTGATGAATACCGTAGGGTTCACGGCTGGACACATGATATGCTTCCATATACCGACGAAGAAGTTGTTGCCCAAGACAATGATGAGTTGGTTGCCGATTTAGTTCTTAGAAATAGGCGTGAGATACACAAAAAATACGAGCGTAAAAAGTGGAAAGAGATAGAAGATGCCGCTGAAAAGTGGTTTAATCTTGAAGATACCATTGGTAGTATGATTAAGTTAGAAAAACCAGCAACAAAAGTACCAAAACTAAAACTAAAAGAGGCTAAAGACCCATTTTGTGTTGTTATGTCCCCCACTGATTTCCATTGGGGTAAGCATGGTTGGATTGATGAGGTAGGCGAAACATACAATTTTAGTGAAGCTCGTTCCCGACTAATGAATAGAACCGAAGAAATAATATCATGGCTTCCAGCAAGACCCGATAAAATAATTATTGCTACTGGTAGTGACTGGTTCCATGTCGATAATGATTTAGGACAAACTACTCGTGGTACACCACAAGACATGTGTGGTTCACCGGCTGAAATACTTATTACCGGATGCAAACTTGCTAGGGAACACATCGACCTACTAAGACAAGTGGGGCCGGTTGAAGTAGTATTTATGACCGGTAATCATGATAGACATAGCGCACTAGCACTAATGCTATACTTAGAGGCCGCATACGAAAATGTCCCCGATGTAACTGTTAACCTAGACCCATCTACCCGTCACTACACAACCTATGGCAATACTTTGTTAGGATTTAGTCACGGCGATACCGTTAGAAAGGAAAAGTTACCTACATTAATGTCTAAAGAACAAAGAGTATTGTGGGGACAAACCGAATCCCACATTTGGTTCACCGGCCACCTGCACCACCAAGTGCTATATGAAATGGATGGTGGATTAGTAATTCAATTGCCATCATTAGCCGGACATGACCGATACCATGCCCGCCAAGGCTATACTACCGCAAAGGCAGGATTAGCCGCACATATCATTGATAAAGAATTAGGTTTGATAGGCAGCATGTTTAGTCCGGTTAGACATAGGTGATTACATGGCTAGTAAGTGGAGATTTCATAAAAAACTAAGAAGATGTAATAACTGTGGTTTTGAAAAAGAAGGTTATTATAATTGTCATAAAGTATGGAACCCAAAAAAAAAGAAACAGGAATACTGTGGTTACATGAGGGTGGTAGTATCGGAAGAAGATGCAAAACAGTAGGGTGCAAAGCAGAAAAAACTAAGCGGGAAAATAAATACTGTTCTGTATGTCAAGCAAACTTAGATAGATTAGATAGATTAGTAAAAAACCTATATTATAAAAATTGGTGATAAAATGAGTGATATGATGCAATCCCTATCCTTGCGTAGGGCAAAAAGCGACCCAAAATACTTTTACACATGGCTTGGCTATGATTGGGGAGACCATATAGAAGAATGGATGAAAATGTATGGTACTAGAGGCAAAGATGTAAATGTGCATCGTGTTTGTATCATTGCCCCACGAGACCACTCTAAATCCACTACGCTAAGGGTTGCTTTGTTATGGTCATGCCTATTTGAAAAGTGGCGTGATAAACCCTTTACTACTTGGTTGTTTTCAGCAAGCAAAGACCTTGCTATGCGTAGACTAGAGGAAATTAGGGAAGATATGAAAAGACACCCACAACTAAGAAAAATGCTTGACCCAAAAAGAGGCACTAAACACTCTATTCACTTTACTAATGGTTCATGGATTCGTGCAACGGGTGTAGGGGCCGCTATTCGTGGGGAACATCCTGCCCGCATTGTTTTTGACGATGTGTTAGATGATATAGGCGACCAATCTCCAAATAACTTGCGACATTGGTTTAGGAAGAAAATCACCCCTATGTTATCCCCTGGAACTTCTATATTCGTTGTAGGAACCCCTATGTCTATGACTGACCTTTATCATACGGAGATGTTGTCAAACGATGTATGGCAAAGCACTATTACCTCGGCAATACCGAATTGGGAAGAATACAAAGCCGACTCATCCGTAAAACCAGTTGCTTTATGGGAAATACAAAGGCCCATATCATTCTTGATGGAACAACGCAAGGCTATCGGTGAATTAGCATTTACACAAGAATACCTATGTAAAGTAGTTGATGATGAAGCACAAGCATTCCGTAGGGAACATACTCGTGCAAACATGAATGTCAATGATGTTATAGGTTGGGAATCTAAAGGAGATGGTAAATATATTATAGGATTTGACCCATCCCAAGGACTAGGACAAGATTATACCGTTATGGTAGTACTTAGACAAGATTCGGAAGGATTTGTTCACTTTGTCAATATGTGGCGTAGAAATGACTTCGGCCCCGATAAACAAGCCGATATGATGGGTGAGTGGTGTAAAAAGTTTAAGTGTCCGATTGCTGCAGAAGATGTGGGCTTTCAAAGACTTTATCAATCACTATTAACTCAAAAAGGGATTACCGTTGATTATCGCCAAAGCAAGGTTTCAAATCGTGCATTAAAGCAAGCATTGATGAATCGCCTCCGTGTTTGGTTCGAGCAAAAGAAAGTAGTATTCCCCTACGGTAACGATGAATCTCGTAGAGCCGTTAATTTGCTTTTAGAGGAATTAGATACTCATGTTTGGAAAGAAGGTAACATTGTAGATGTAGGAAAGCATAATGATATTGTTATGGCCTTTGCACATGCTATCGACCAAATGACCCACATTGATTCGGGAAGATTACCAATGGCTACTAAAACAGCATCGGGTACATCTTGGGGTGGAAATAGCGGTTCATCTAGTAGTGGTCGGTTCGTCACCTTCGGGCGATAAATTAACCATAATGTCTAGCGAATCGCATTCGGGACATTGAAACTCGTAATACACCGACGAGGTTTCCAACTCAAACACCGCACCTACTACTAACCATTTGTGACCGGAGTAGGAGCAAATCAAGCAACTAAGCATGGTTATGTCAATAGGCCATTGGCTATTTAGAAAGATGGGGTTAGTGTGTCATTATAATGTTATTTTTCAAAAAAATTAAAAAAAATTGAGCGTGGTGGTAGCCGGTGTGATAAGGCCTATATCGTCGTTTTTGGCGGAACTATTATAACCCCTACCCGTCTATCACTAATTAATGGGCCGAAAACCGGAAACTATGAAATCCGTGACCGCCCAATTTATGAACATAGGTGAAAAGAATATGGCACAAAACGAAAATACGGAAAAAGCAAAAAAAGGGTCACAAATGGCCGTTTTGCGAATGCGAATCCGTGACATGATGAACGGGGTACATCACGCAATCCTAGCGGTTGATGATGATGAACAACAAAACACCATGACACCGGATGATTGGAAAATGGTAGACCTTTGGTTGAAAGCGGGCCTAGATTTGTGGAATCAAATCTATACCGAATTGAACTTTGAAATGACAAAGCGTGATGAAACCGTGAAACCGGATTTAATCGAAATGTCCGATTCATTGTTTGAACTAAAGATGACCCACGACGAATTAGTAGCACACAACGCTAAAGCACAAAAGATGGCATCCGTAAAGGCGGCTATGGATGAAATGTTAGCATTGGTTGAATCGGATGAAATGTCCGCTACCGACCTACTAAACAAACTAGGACTTTAATTAGATACTAGATAGTGACAAAACACGATGACAAAATGAATCCGACCCCGCCCCCGATTCGTCGGGGGTGGCGGTCACACTTTCGCAATCACATTCCACTAAACAAACCAACCCAAACCAAACAAAAGGATGATACAAATGACAACCAAAACGCCAATACTAGACAAAGTAATGTTTGCGGGAAACCGTATAACATTTAGACCAACCGCCGGTATCTATGTGGACAATCCATCTAGTACCGTATTAGCCCGCGAAATCGGGCAAATCCTAGCGGAAAGCCAAAAGAAAGACGACCCTACCCAAATGTTCGGATGGTGCAATTGATGTCGAATCCAATAGATGAATTGAATGACCTAATTGATAATCTAAATGATTTGATAGAAAAGGTGGATTCCTACGGGCGATATGTGGATAATTTGACCCTATGCCAATTCAATACCATTGACATATTTCAACACCTACCACAATGCACATGCACCGATATAGTTAGCGTGACATTCCAAAAGTCAAACGGAATTGGGTTCAATTACCTACTATGCAAAGAACACATCGAGCTAATTCTAGCAATCCGTGAACAAAGGGGGAATAATTGATGGGATACAATTGGGGCGATGAAATGCCACCGGCAGAACCTATGGAATGGACACGGAATGGGGATGAATGTTGGGCATGGATGGAAAGCCATAAATTGTATTGTGTTTGTAACAAATGCGAAAGGGGTGAGTGAAAGGGGGTCGGGAAACCGGCCCCCAGCTTTTTTATGGGGTAGATGGCTTTATTTCTAAGCTTATTCCGTGGGTGTGCATGTTCGTAAAAAAGAGTCGAAAAATAGCACAGTCTTTCGTGCAGTATTGGCTATTAGAAGTTATACTAGGTCTTAACATGTTTAAGTAAAAAAATAGATTTTAAATGTCTCAGTCACTTCTCCTTACCCAGCACAAGCTCTCTCGCGGCATTAGGGTAAGGCTACCCTTATTATTACAAAAAAGGTAATTTTTTTAGCACAGAAGTTATCGAAGCCGAAACCTTTATATGGGTGAATACCTAGCACTAAACATGGCGGGGATGACCGCCGGAAAATAGGTGAAAAACATGGGGACAAAAACTACGGACAAAGATACAATGGTCAAAGTGCTACGCATGCGTAGCCGTGACTTTAGAAATGGTGTACTAAAAGTATTACCACTAAAGCATGACAAAATTGTTAGCAAAGAAATGTGGGAAACAATGGCATTAATTTTTGATGCAATCGTAACCCTAAACCAACAAATGGTGGAAAAGAACGGACTAGGCGATAATGCAATCGACCAATCCCTACAATCCGACATGCGTGAAACCGGTGCAAAGTGTAGAAACAATATGCTAACACCGGCGGAAAGGAAAGCAAAGGCAAAAGCGGCTAAAGAACTAGACGCACAAATCGCCAAACTAATGGCGGAAAAGGCAAACCTTTGATACCCTAACCGGGATATGACTAAACGATTAGATTCGGGAATTAGCCCCCCATCGGTGTTCGCACCGGTGGGGTGGCACTTTTTTTATTACTATGTAAGGCTACGGCGCAAGGAGCACCCTTACCTTACCCTTACTCGTAAAAAAGGACTGCAAAATCGTACAGTATTTCTATAATAACTTGTGCGCTCTAATAGCACATTGCCACAAAAATTACATCTTAATCACCCATCCTATACTACATTCGTTCAACATCTTGCATCACCTACAATTCTCGCAAAGGAAATGTATTCCCGAAATACCGCCATATCTTGCGCTATCCACGGATGCTACATCAACCTTTACTAACTCGTTAGATGTCTTTCCACATATTGTGCATTCATTCATCTTGCTTCACCTATTCAATTATATTTTTCATTGCATCGCTTGCAATACACTTTCAACCCAAATCCGGTTTCGACCCATACAAAGTCGATTTCGGTTTGGCTTTCAATGATTGGCTCGCAACACATAAAACATTCTTTGTTTGATGGGTCTTTCTTTTCATCGTATGTCATCTTGCATCACCTATTCAAACTTCGAATACATCCGGCCCTAGACATGGCTTCGCACACTTTGTTCTAATTACAAAGCAAAGCGAAGGTAGCCTATATGCCGTAGGTGGTGTCACCCATATTTCCTCGCATCCGCATACTAAACTTATTCTTTCATAATCATATCGCATTTCAATGTCCCCCGAACTTTCCGCCATTCGCCTCGTACACTACGGTTCCGACTATTGCATCGTATGTCCAATATACACTTTGTTCTATTACCCAAAACTCGGCAATAGGGTCTATGGTTATATCACCATAATTGTCGTAGTCCACATCTAATTCCTCGATGTGTGGTAGTAGCCAATATCCCATAGGTATGACTTCCACCCCGTCAATTGGTTCGTTCAATTCAAACATCATACAAAACTCGCCACTAAAGCCCACAACTTTTTGTTGTCGGGCCAAAGTGCGAACATCGTATTCGCCTTCCGGTTGCTTTTCTAGGTTGTTCAACATTTTGTTCACCCCCCTTTCGGGTTATTTAAGGAATGGCGGTCATTGCATATATACCCACCGGTTTTGCCGAGCTAGGTGATATTGTGTGAGTTCACCGCAAGTTGCCAAGTTATGGTGAGGTGTCTCGTAAAGAGCACCTCGAAAAACTGTACAGTATTCTGGTCACTTATGCTACGCACTGCAACTGCAACATAAAGGTAGGCAGTTTAGAGCCATGCCCAGGGCTTGCATAGGTGGGGATGCCTTAGAGTAATCGTCGTAGGGTCTTTAGTGCTTCTTCCCTAACATCTAGCTTAAATCCCATTACTTTCTTAAGTGTAATGTGAACCCTAAATGGTACTACATGTAAGGTATTGCATTCGCCACACACTGGGTCAGGATGTAGAGGCATAGCGTCATGTCGAGGGACATTGCGCAAAGATGAGTCACATATACCACAATTAGTAACCGGAGTCCAATTGTGAGGTGTATTAGGTCTTTCGGGATTCATTCAAGCACCCCATT
>VMHT01218124.1_pt1 | contig 15766 bp, 16 predicted proteins | sample 4693611 | NCBI WGS metagenome assembly VMHT01 (sample SAMN12280063, study PRJNA550983) | marine metagenome | isolation source: seawater sampled from same location over 5 years 0.02-0.2 micron viral filtrate | place: USA: collected off the coast of southern California halfway between the port... ... | reverse complement strand
AAGTTAAATACGCAGTTCTCATTAATTTCACTTTCCATAAACTGAAAAGCGCAATGAAACCCATGCAAGCAAAAAATGCATAATTGGCTCTAATCTCACTGATAGCATTTAACGATCCAAGTTGCATCTCCAACATTGAAGCAATGAGCAATGGATCAAATAGTCCAATTAATCCAAATGCTAGCCATTCCAAACCAATTAATGTGAGGATTATTTTGTCTGTCATCACTCATTAAGATATCATTTTTAGTGCAAAATATATAAAAAGTTATGAAAATTTTTCTAACCATATTAGCTCTTTCATCATTACTTCTGCTCAGTTCAGATGACAGTCAATATGCTCAAACCATAAGGGAAACCGCAAAAGCTATGGGATATCAACTTTCCGAAGACGAGTTAGAAATGTGGATTGAGCGATTAAAATCCTATAACTCAAATGATATTGAAAAGTTTGATGAAGATATCAATGCCTTTGTTGAGCAAGACTTCTTTGATCCGCCTAAAAAGAATGAATTTTTATTTATTGGTAGTTCTTCAATAAGACTTTGGAAATCACTGCAGGAGGATATGGCGCCCTTGAACGTTTTAAATAGAGGATTTGGCGGTGCTCATATCAAGCATATTAATCGTCACTTTGATTCCATTATTTTGCCTTATAAGCCCAAAGCTATAATCTTTTTTTGTGGCACTAACGATATAGCAGCCTACAACCCGATAGAGAAAGTAAAACTTGATTTCGAAATCTTCTATAACCGTGTGAAGCGAGATTTACCAGACACTAAACTGTTTGTTATTGAAATCCAGCCATCCCCCAGTCGTTTTTTCCAAAGAAATCTGCAACTTAAATGGAATGATCACATTGAAGACCTTGCTAAAGTTGATCCAAATCTTTTTGTTATCAATGTCTCTGAAACCATGTTTACAGAAGCTGGAAAACCTCGAAGAGAGCTTTACATACCTGACATGTTGCACATGAATCAAAGGGGATATGCTATTTGGACGGGTAAGGTCAGAGATATTTTAAGCGAGAATTATCCAATAGAAATGGGAAAAGAACTTCCTTGCGAGCGATTATTTGGATGTCCAAGAGAATTGTCACCTTTAGATTTAGAACCTGCAATTGAAGAAGTTTCTGAAAAATTAAAAACTTAAATCAATTCTAAAAATTTTAAGGCCCGAATAAAGCTGTTATATTAATTAGGAGATGAAAACTCGGAAACCACTTAAAGTGTGGCACTTACAAAAAAATTTTTTACCAGAATTTAAGTGAGTAAACCAAGGCAAATTATATCCATAGGCGGCGGAGGGTTTGGAAGAAATCCTGGTGAAGGTGTCATAGAGCGTTATATTCTTGATCAAACAAAAAAAAGAAAACCAAAGATTTGTTTTATTCCAACAGCCACAGGTGATCTTGAAGCTTACAAGGTAAATTACTACGCAACTTTTGCTAGTTTAAATTGTGTGCCAACTCACTTGGATTTTTTTAAGCGCACTCCAGAATTAGAAAAGTTAATTTCCACGCAAGACGCGATCTTTGTAGGCGGTGGGAATACAAAAAGCATGTTGGCAGTATGGCGTGACTGGGGTTTGGATAAAATATTAAAAAAAGCTTATGAACAAGGCACCGTGATGAGTGGAGTGAGTGCTGGAGCCATTTGCTGGTTCGAAAGGGGGATTACTGATTCCTGGGCTAAAGACTTAAAAATCATGGACTGTCTAGATTTCGTCTCTGGAGTCTGCTGTCCTCATTACGATGAAGAACCTCAAAGAAGACCAACGGTGCATAAAATGCTGAAAAGGAAATCATTTGAAGCATGTTTTGCCATTGATGGCGGTTGCGCCTTGCATTTAATTGATGAGAAACCTTATAAATCAGTAGTTTTCAATAAAAGAAAGAATGCTTATGAAGTCACCAAGAAGAATACCAATATTAATGAGAAACCGTTTTCTAAGTTAGCAATTTATTAGTTATATTTGTATTTAAGAATCAAAGGAGAGATATGAAAGATATATTTTCTATAAAAGGTAAAGTGGCATTGGTCACGGGGGGCTCGAGAGGTATTGGAAGCATGATCGCTGCAGGCTTTTTATCATCTGGAGCGAAAGTTTATATCAGTTCTAGAAAAGCGGATGCTTGCGATGAAGCTGCAAAAAAACTCAGCGAAGAATACGGAGGCGAATGCATATCCATTCCAGCAGACGTTTCCAATGTTGAAGGGATAGAAGCCCTAGCTGATGCGATTAAGGCAAAAGAAGATAAGCTCGATATTTTAATAAACAATGCTGGAGTTGCCTGGGGAGAACCGATAGACACATATCCTGAAATGGGTTGGGATAAAGTCATGGATACTAATGTAAAAGGTATCTTCTTTTTAACTCAAAAACTTCTCCCTTTATTAAGAGAAGCTGGAAAAACCGATCCTTCTAGAGTAATTAACATAGGTTCGATAGATGGACTGAAAAAAGGCGCATTTGAAAATTTTGCATACGGTCCATCAAAAGCCGCCGTGCATCACTTATCTCGAGTTCTTGCTGCCTTTTTAATTAAAGAAAAAATAATTGTTAATGCCATAGCACCCGGACCTTATCCAACTTGGATGTTAAGTACTGGCGTGGGTTTCGGTGGCGATACTGATGTCGATTGGAGTCAGGTAGGCGAAGCAAATCCCAGTGGCAGAGTTGGTGGAATTGAAGACATTGCCGGTCTCGCTATCTTTTTATGTTCTAGAGCAGGAGAATACGTTGTCGGCCAAACCATTGCATCGGATGGGGGTGCAGTAGCCGATAGTAACTAATTAAACGTCTCAAGGATGAGGGATTTATTCAACTTCAATTTAATACGACTTACCGTCATCGGTTTCTTAGTCTTTGTGCTTTGTTCCATGTATTTTTATCCCGGCGGTAATATCCACGATGAGTCACAAGTTGGCTATTCTTTTTCGCATAATTTCCTGAGTGACTTAGGTGCCTATTCAGCTCATAACGGAGAGCTTAATTTCTTATCTTCTGTTTTTTTTGCTTTTTCATTGGGCATTTGTTTTTTTGCTGGAATTGCTTTTTTAAATTCTGTGCCGCCCCTTTTTAAAGAAGACGGCATTGATTATTGGATAGCCTTAGCAGGTTCAATCTTTATTTTTATTGGCATGGCCTTTTTTGCATTGGTTGGCCTAACCCCGCATGATTTATATTTTGATGAACATGTATTTTTTGCCCTCAACTCTTTTCGATTGTTGATTCCAGCTACTCTTTTGTATTTATTTTTAATGTTTAAAAACAAAGGCATTGATAAGACTTTTGCCTACGTTATTTTATTTTTGATGTTGGCGATAATTGCTTACGTTGTCTATGAAATATTCAGCGGTAGTCCAATGGAGAGTGAATCAGAAATGGTAAGACATGCAACGCTGCAAAAAATCATTGTTTTAATTAATATAGTTTGTATGTATTTCATCACGTACGCTTTTGAGTCAAAAAAGACTTCGAGTCCTGTTTACTAAATAATTTGGAGAAAAATTATGAGTGCACCACTTAAAATCTATGGAGTTCCATTATCCCAAGCGGTCAGAACCGTTATTTGGTTACTTCTTAATAAAAAACTACCGTTTGAATTGGTCGTCACCGTTCCTGGCTCGCCTAAAGCAAATGGCACTCGCGATCCTGAATACATGAAGAAATTCCCAAACGCGACTATTCCCGGTCTTGAAGAGACAGATTCTGGTTTTCTCTTAGGTGAGTCTCTAGCGATCATGACTTATCTTTGCACCAAGCACGGATGGACAGATTTGTATCCCAACGATCCTGAGCGCAGATCAAAAGTTGATTCCCTTTTGCATTATCATCACCGCAGTTTTAAAGAAGCTACGCTCGCCTTTTTTGCTCCTAAAGTTAGGCCTGATTTAGGATTGGCTGAACCGGTCATAGAAATGTCGCGCCGAATTTTTACCAACGGTCTAAAAGCGATGGAAACTCAATGGCTTGCTAATAACCAATACCTCGCCGGCGATTCCCCAACAGTGGCAGACATGGCTGCCTACGTTGAGCTGGGTCAATTGAAAAAAGAATTTACCAATACTTTTGATTATTCAGAATTTTCAAACGTCTCCAGATGGTTAGATGATATGACTAAGCTTGATGGTCACGATGATTCCCACTTGGTTTTAAAAGAACTCGGTGATATCAGTCAGGGGGCTCCTGAAATGGAAAGGATCATGGGTGCCAACATGAAGGGCATTGAAATAGTGAATAAAAAAATTGCAGAAATGTGATTCGCATTTTCTACGTCGACGCGTTCACCAAGGAGCTTTTTAAAGGCAACCCAGCTGCAGTTTGTGTTTTGGAAGAATGGCCGGGCGATGACGTACTGCAAGCGATAGCTTTTGAAAATAATTTGTCCGAAACAGCGTTTGTAAATCTAAGAGAGAATCCACTGCAAATTCGATGGTTCACTCCTACGCTTGAAGTAGAGTTATGCGGACATGCAACTTTGGCAACTGCGAGAATCTTATTCGATGAATATTTTCAAAACGACACTAAGATTAGTTTTCAGTCAAAAAGCGGCGAGCTAATTGCTTTAAAGAAAGATGACATGATCAATCTTGATTTTCCCATCGATCACCCAACGGTAATCGAGTCAGAACCTCTCATCAGAGAAAGTTTAAGGTGCGAGCCAGTAGAAATTTTAAAAGGAAGAAGCGATTACCTTGTTATTTTGGCTTCCGAAAAGGATATAAAAAATTTACAACCAGATTATTCCATAATAGCGGAACTCAATTCAAGAGGTCTGGTAGTCTCTGCTAAAAGCTCTGAAGTTGATTTCATCTCGCGTTGCTTCTACCCTCAAACAGGAGTCAATGAAGATCCAGTAACCGGATCTGCTCATTGCATGCTCGCTGCATACTGGGGCGAGAAGCTAAATAAAAATAAGTTAAACGCCTATCAAGCTTCAGCAAGAGGCGGCTACCTGCAATGTGAAATTTCAAACGAGAGAATTATTCTTGGAGGATTATCAAAACGTTATTTAGAAGGAATAATTAATCTGAATTGATTTTTATTTTCTAGACTGATTGCCCGCATCCGCCAGAGTCATAGCATCGATTAACTCTTTATTAGTTTTTTCCCTTTCTTCCATTCTCAAGATATCCTCTTCATCAACATTTAAATCCTCGAGCACTTCTCGGTTGTGCATTCCTAGGCTTGGAGCATGAGATTTAGGAAACTCATTTTGATCTATAAAATTGAAAGGTGGTTTTGGCATACGCATTTTTCCAGCGACTGGATGCTCAACCTCAACTAACGATTCTTGTTGAATGACTTGAGGATCTTCGTGAATTTCATCAAGGGAGTTTACAATCGCCACAGGCACTCCGGCCTTATCCAATTCGTTGCAAAGAAATTCTGCATCAATGTCGGTCAGCAGATCTTGTACGTCTTCAAGTAAAGATTCTAAGTTCTCTACCCTTGCATCAGTAGTCAAATATTTTTCATTGGTGTGCAAATCAGAGTTACAAAGTTCACAGAATTTTTGAAAGTCTGCGTCTTGTAAAAGAATGACGCTTAAATATCTTGTTTTAGTTTTGAAAATTGGAAAAGCATCGAAGAGGTCAGGTAAATATTTCACGCCATCCCCCAAAAGAGTTTTGGACCACATGACATCAGGCCAAATGTAATAAAGGGCTGAATCTAGCATGGATATCGGTAAATACTGTCCTTTACCGGTTCTTTCTCTTTGAACCAATGCGGTGCTGATAGCTTGAGCAGCTGTCAAGCCCGTAACTTTGTCAAAAACTATGGTTTTAAAGAACTCTGGCTTCTCTGAATTTTGCGCAGCAGCCGAACCGGCTGTAGCTTGAATTAACGGATCGTAGACTCTTCTATTTATGTAAGGACCGGATTGCCCATAACCGGAAATAGAGGTGTAAATAATATTAGGATTGGTCTCTTTTAGAGTCTCATAATCGATACCCAATTTTTTCACAACTCCTGGACGATAGTTTTCTATCAAAACATCGGCTGTATCTAAAAGTTTTTTTAAAACATCAAAATCTTTCGGTTCTTTGAAATCTAAAACGATGCAACGTTTATTTCTGTTGATTACCGAGAACATCGCCGCCATGCCGTCTCGTGAGCTACCCATCACTCTGGCTAAATCACCAATTAGTGGCGGTTCAACTTTTATGACATCAGCACCTTGGTCTGCCATCATCATGCCCGCAAAAGGCCCTGAAACTGTCGAAGTTAGTTCGACCACTCTGTATCCATCTAACGGTCCAGACATATATCCCCCTAATTTGTATTTTAAATTTAACTTAAATTATTTAAGAAGTTAATAAAGAAATGGCCTCTCTTGCAATCATGATCAGAAGAAAAGCTCCTCCAATTCCAAAAATGGTAGCTCTCCATCTGACTTGATTATGAGTCAGTTGATAAACCGAGTGAATGGCTCGAAATAAAACATATCCCCATGCAAGAACTAAATGCGTTATGTCTGAGTTTCCTATCAAAAATATGTAGATCACGACTGCATAAAATAAAGTAGGCTGCTCAAACAAATGATTATAGTTTTCCGTAATGAACCTATTTCTTGGAGTCATGTACTTTCTGATTTCATCAGAATGTCTTGCTACCTCGTTAGGTAATCTATTTGGATTTTTTGATCGTTTTGAAAGAGCTTGAATTCGAGAGATATATAAAAGCATCATTACCGTAGCAGTAACAAATATCATGCCAAACATGGGATATAGAATTTCCATATTTTGTGTACCTTTTAATTTTTGACTTATAAGTAGTTTACTACAAGGAAAAAATATCTAGAATTTACCTTTTAATGGGAGGAATGAATGTCGAATTTGAAAGATTTAAAAGTAGTTATAACTGGAGCTAGTTCTGGGTTTGGAATGGAAGCAGCGAAGCTTCTGGTAAAAGAAGGATGCAAAGTGACTTTAGGTGCAAGAAGAGAAGATCGCTTAAAAGAATTATGTTCTGAATTAGGAGATTCGGCAGCTTATTCGGTTACGGATGTAAAGAAAAAAGAAGATTTGGATGCATTAATTAAAACATCTATCGATACATTTGGAGGCGTTGATGCTATCGTCAATAATGCAGGCATTATGCCTTTATCCTTAATCAAATCTGGACGTACTGAAGAATGGGATGACATGATCGATGTAAACGTAAAAGGAGTGCTATATGGTACGAACGCAGTTTTTAACCTTTTTATGGATCAAGGACACGGTAAAATTGTGAATATATCCTCAGTTGCAGGTAAGAGAGTCAATCCAGGCACAGCAGTCTACTCGGCAACAAAGTATGCTGTTGATGCTATATCACAAGGTACACGTATGGAATCGGCTGGCGTGATTCAAGTTACCTGTATTTTTCCAGGTGCCTTTGTTACTGAACTGGCAAAATCTGTTAAGGATGAAGCCGTGATAGAGATGTTTATGAAAAGAGGATTAGGCAAAATTGCTCAACCTGCAGAAAAAGTGGCTCTTTCAATAAAATATGCTCTTGAGCAAGATCAAGGTGTTTCCATCAACGACATTATTATTAGGCCAACTGCTCAAGAGATGTAAAAAAACGAAAAATTATCTAGAATTAACCTTATGAAACCAGTGACTGCAGAATTTTTCTACCGAAAGCCTTTAAAAGATGGAGAGGCCAAGCCAGTATTTGGCTTAAGTGAACCGGACCCGGATAGACCTGATCACAAAGGATTTATAAAAGAAGTTAAAAATGCCCGTAAAGAAGAGCATTCTTTGAACGAATCTGGCTTTATTCTTTTAGATCATAAATCTTCAGTTGAAAATTTTTATGGCGACAAAGAAGTCACAGAAGTTTACTACGACGAGATGGCTAATCTTGTTAAAAAACAAACCGGAGCTAGCCAAGTATTTATTGTGTCTCATATCACTAGAAATGAAGCAGAAGCTGCTGAGGGTAAAAGGTTAGGAGCACATCGATTGGTTCATAATGATTTCACGCCTAATTTCAAACAAACCATTCAGCCATTGTTGGATGAAAGCAATTCAAATCCCAGCAGGATTACCGTATTCAATTTATGGAGGCGTTTTGATGAAGATGGAGTCGATGCTCCTTTTGCATTGTGCGATTCTAGAACGGTCTCCGAAAAAGAACTCATACCAACAGATTTATTTAATTACGGTAAAGAAGAAGAAAAAACCGATACCCATGCTGACGAAAATGGTTTTACTGTTGAAATTTATCAATCCATGAATAGCGATGAACATCAATGGTATTTCTATCCAAAAATGCATCGCGATGAAGTCGTTATGTTCAAAACATATGATTCAAATGAAAAGCCATTCATGCCGACGTTGCACAGTGCTTTTGATGATGCAGTTAATGGCAGAGAAGACGCATCTCCTAGAGAAAGTATAGAAGTAAGAGCTATCTGCTTTTACGATTAATTTTGACTGAGTTTAATGATCCTTTGATCCTGCCTTCCGGACAGGAGATTAAAAATAGGTTTTGCAAAGCAGCCATGACCGAAAGGGTGGCTGGTCCCGATAATTTTGCTTGTGAGCGGCATCACAAGATTTATGAAAAATGGGCAAGAAGCGGTTCGGGAATTTTACTTACTGGAAATGTGCAAATTGATAGATCCTGCATGGAAGGTCCTGCCAATGTCTGCATTGAAGAGCACTCCTACCAGAATCAGATGCCAGCGTTGAAAAAATGGTCAGAGGTCTCTGAGACAGACGGTTCAAAGCTTTGGATGCAAATAAGTCATGCCGGCAGACAAACTCCAAGAGAATTAAATAAAGAACCTTTAGCACCATCTTCAACGGCTTTAAAAATACCTGGAAGAAATTTTGGTACGCCGAAAGCAATGACCGAAGAGGAAATTTTGGATGTGATAAAAAGATTTGCTTTTGTTGCAAAAATTGCCCGCGAAGCTAACTTTTCCGGCATTCAGCTGCATTCAGCTCACGGCTATTTATTGTCGGAGTTTTTATCTCCTGACATCAACCAAAGAACAGATGCTTGGGGTGATTCAATAGAGAACAGAGCAAGAATTCATTTGGAAATTATCAAAGCCTGCAGAGAGGAAGTTGGCGATGACTTTCCAATATCCATGAAAATGAATTCAGCAGATTTCCAAAAGGGAGGTTTTTCTCACGAAGAGTCCACTCAAGTTGCGAAAATGGTAAGCGATGCGGGTTTAGATTTATTGGAAATTTCTGGGGGCACTTATGAGAAACCAAGTCTCCTCGGTTATGACAACGTCGGTATGAATCCAAAAAGAATGGAGAAAAGAAAGGAAAGCATTATTGCTAGAGAGGCTTACTTTTTGGAATATGCAGATGAAATCAAAAAAGCTATTTCCATTCCTTTAATGGTCACAGGCGGCTTTAGAACAAGAATAGGGATAAATTCTGCTCTTGCAAATAATGCCTGCGAGGTCATTGGAATTGGGAGGCCTTTATGTGCAGACCCATTTGCGCTTCAAAAAATGATCGATGGTGAAATTGATCAACTTCCTGATTACGAAAAAACTCTATCTGTTGGCCCTGGTTGGTTGTCCTCAAGAAGCCCATTCCGTTTAATTCAAGCAGTAAATGCTCTTAGTTCGCAAGCTTGGTTCTACCTCCAAATAGACAAAATGGGTAACGGTGAAGATCCTGATCTTACAAAGAAACCTTTCGCTGCTTTTCGAGAAATTGCAAAAATTGATTCAGCAGCTTTTAAAAATTTCTCTGAGACTTAATGAAGATTCTTGCTCTTGGAGGAAGTGGAGGCATGGGACGGTTTGCTATTCATTCTCTGATTAAGCATCCTCAAGTAGAAAGCATTTTAGTTGCAGATTTAAATGAATCTGCGGCAAAGAAATTTGCTTCCACGCTTTCTGAAAAAACTTCTGGTATCGGCATCGATGTTACTGATAAGGAGGCTTTGGAGAGAGCAATGAACGACGTTGACGTTGTCATAAATACAACTGGACCTTTTTTCAAACTCGCTGTGCCTATATTGCAAGCAGCTATTGAGACCAAAACGCATTACCTCGACATATGCGATGACTGGGAACCTACTGAAAAAATGTTTCTCTTAAACGATAAAGCGAAAGCTGCCGGAATAACTGCCATCATTGGCTTAGGTGCAAGCCCAGGGATTACCAACATGCTGGGATTAATCGCTATGAAAGAACTTGATCAAGTTTCTAAGGTTTACACCGGATGGGATATGTCCTCAGCACAACCCGAAGAGGAATCTTCTCAAACAGGAGTTAATGCAGCAATGGTTCATGGCATTGAACAAATAATTGGCAAGGTGAAAGTCTTTAGTTCCGGAGCATACAAAATGGTTCGTCCGCTTGAAAAGGTCGCAGTTGACTATCCCCAGCTTGGGACTTACAAAGCAAATATTTTTGGTCATCCTGAAGCAATAAGCTTTCCACATCATTATCCGGAAATAAAAGAATCCTTAAACTTAATGCATAGCAACGATGATTCGTTAGTTAGAGTGCTGAAACTCATTCGGTTTTTTATAGAAGTAAAACTTTTGTCAAAGAAAATGGCAGCAAAAATTTTAACTTGGTTGGAAGGAACACAATCTCCAGATACAGAAAAAGCTGGAGTGGAAATGCTTCCCTCGGTTTACGGATATGCCGAAGGAATTAAAGACAGTCAAAAAATGTCAGTGGGTACAACATTTCATACCGAAGAAAATATTGATGATTTATCTATGGGTGAGGCCACATCGTACCCACTTGCTTGTGGAGTAAAAATGTTAGCCGACGGAGTCATTAATCAAACCGGAGTGCACGCTCCTGAATCTGGAATCATAAGTCCCGATCTTTTTTTTGCTTACCTAAGCAAAGAACTGCCAGGCGATATCTCCATCAAACCAGAAATTACAAAAGCAGTAATTTCCTAAACTTTAGTTTTTTTAACTAGGTATAGTTAGAATTTTAAGGAGGGGATTTATGTCTTTTTATCAAGGAAAGAAAGTCTTAATTACCGGCGCTTCAGCTGGGATAGGCTACGCGCTAGCAGAAGAATTAGCTCAACTAGGAGCAGAGGTCATCATTACTGCTAGAAGACGTGATAGGTTGGATAAACTAGCTGGTAAAATAGAAAATCTGGGTGCGAAAGCCCATGTGTTTGTAGAAGATTTATCTTTACCAGAATCCGGCACCAAACTTTACAATCAAATTAAGAGCGCTGGTCTTAGCGTTGATATTCTCATTAACAATGCAGGCTACGGACGCTGGGGTGAATTAACCAGCTTTGAAAGAGAAGACTACGCAAAAATGTTACAACTCAATGTAACCACCCTAACTGATCTTTGCCATTTATATCTTCCCGATATGGCTGCTCAAGGCGGCGGCGGGATAATTAATGTGGGATCAATGGCCTCTTTATCGCCCGTCCCCTACGCTAGTGTCTATTCATCCTCAAAGGCCTATGTTTTGATGTTTTCAGAGGCCATCAGATACGAATATCAGGATAAAGGCATTAACGTCATGGCGCTTTTGCCAGGAGGAACAGAATCAGAATTTGCCAAAGTAGCTACTGAAAAGTCTGAAAAGCTTACCCAAAGATATCAGCAACGCGAAGGCTCAGTTTCTGGTGCAGCAATGCAAACCTCACAAGAAGTTGCTATTGAATGTTTAGAGGCTTTTGAGAAAAATAAACAATACGTATTGTGTGGAAGCCGCAATCGATTCTTACACGCTATAACGAGGCTTATGTCCAGAAAAAGAGTATTGAATACGGTTGGCGGAATGTTTAAGAGAGTTGCTGGTTAAGTATGGAAAAGCGATCGTTTAAACCTTTTGGTTCAGTTAGTGCATTAACTCTTGGTGGAGGCGGCATCGGCAACGTTTGGGGGGAGACATCCAGAGAAGAATGCGTCGCCTCGGTCAATCTCGCCCTTGAATCTGGAATAGATCATTTGGATGTGGCGCCTATGTACGGCAAAGGCGAAGCTGAACGAGTAGTGGGTGAAGCTATTAAGGATAAAGATAGGTCTACTTTTCGCATCACCACAAAATGCAGATTGGGTACACCTAACGATGAAGAGGTTTACGATAAACTCAATGCTTCGTTAATTAGAAGCCTTGATACGATGGGTACCGATCACGTGGATCTATTTCTATTGCATTCTCAGTTGATTGAAGACGATTATGAACTGCCCGTCTTAAACGAATTAAGGATAACTAATGCAACGACCCTTAAGTGTTATTACGATGCAGTGATTCCTGCCTTTGAACAACTTAAAAAAGAAGGCAAGATTCTCAATTGGGGTATTGGGCTTGGTCAGGAAGAAGCATTAATCCATGCTATCAACAGTCAGACTCCACCTGATGCTATGCAATGCGCAGTCAATGTTTTAAATTCCATAGGCGCTATTGGTTACATCAGCAAAAAATCTAATCCAAATTTAATTCTCGAAGAATGCCAAAAGTTGGATATTCCTATCCTTGGTATTCGCGCCGTTCAAGCCGGTGCTTTAACAGACAAGATGGACCGAGAACCTCATCCTTCAGGTATGGATAAAGCAGATTTTGATGATTTTGATAAAGCAGAACCTTTTAGAAAGCTAGCTGCAGATTGGAATGGGTCCGCTGCTTCGCTGGCTCATCGATACGCTCTTTCTACAGATAAAGTGGGATCCGTTATTTTGGGCATTAAAAATAGAGAAGAACTCATTGAATGTTTGGATGCAGAAAAGAAAGGGAAACTTTCTGAAGACCAAATGAATGCTTTAAATAACCTTTTTTAAATAATTAAATTTAAAAATGGCAAAAATTAATATTTGTTCCCTGCAATTAGATCTAAAAGATTCTGATAATTTTGAAAAGGTAAGCTTAGAGATCAGTAAAGTTTTATCAGAAGATGAGCAAATCCATATGATTGTTTTGAGCGAACTTGCAGTTTCCGGAGTTGTGCCAAATAAAGAAAAATCGTTATCTTCTTTCATACCCTTATTTTCTGATTTAGCTAAAAAATACGAAACTTGGATTATTCCCGGGACTTTCCATGAATTTGAGAATGATATTATTTATAACACTTGTCCGGTTATTAACAATGAAGGTGTTTTAGTCACCAAAGCCAGAAAGCTCTATCCTTGGGCGCCTTACGAAAATCAAATTACTCCGGGAAATGAAATTTGTACTTTTGAGTATCCGGGAGTTGGTATTATTGGCGTGCATATTTGTTATGACTTATGGTTTCCGGAGACCAGCAGGGCTTTAGCCATGGCTGGCGCAGAGCTGATTATCAATCCAACTTTGACCCCGACACAAGACAGAGAAATTGAAACTATTATGGTCCGATCAACCGCAGCACAACAGCAATGTTATTACCTTGATGTAAATAGCGTTGGAGAGCAAGGTTGTGGTCAATCAATTGCTTGTGATCCTGAAGGTAATGTTTTGCATATCTCCAATGATGTAGAAGAGATCTTTACTGTAGAAGTCGATTTTAATTTTGTTCGAAATTCTAGAAAAAATGGAATTATGGGTTTAGGGCAAAATCTTAAAAGCTATCGTGATAAACCTTTTTCTAATGTCAAAAATACAGAATTCAATTATAAGTACCTAAAATCTCTAGGGCCTATAAAAAAAAATGAAGATAAATAACTCTTATGTAAATAGAATTTATCTGATTTTTTTCGCATACATTTACTATAATCGACACCGTTATGGCTAAAAACTTTGATTTGGAAGCAATAGATCGAGATTATTTATTTCATCCTATTACAAACTTGAAAAATCATTTTTCTGATGATGTTCTCATTTTAGATAGAGGTGAGGGAATTTACATTTTCGATAAGCAAGGTAAAAAATATATAGATGGATTAGCTGGACTTTGGTGTACGTCTCTTGGCCATGGTGTTACTGAATTGGCAGAAGCTGCCAAAGAGCAAATGTCAAAACTAGGCTACTCTACTTTATTTGCATCAAAATCTCATGAACCTGCAATTCTTCTAGCAGAGAAGCTCATTGAGATGTCACCGTTTTCCTCGGGTAAGGTTTTCTTTGGTTTGTCTGGATCAGATGCCAATGATACACAATATAAGTTATTCACCTATGCAAACAACAAGTTGGGCAAAACTTCAAAAAAGAAAATTCTTGCAAGACAAAAAGGATATCACGGCGTAACCGTTGCCAGCGCCAGTATGACAGGGCTTGCCAATCAGCATAAGTTATTTGATTTGCCTCAAGAAAACTTCATTCATACAGAAACTCCACATTACTTCAAGGAAGGTAAAGATGGTGAAAGTGAAGAGGAATATTTAGCTCGTTTAATAGAAGCCTTAGAAAAACTAATCATAGAAGAAAGACCAGATAGTATTGCTGCAATGATTGCCGAACCTTTGATGGGAGCCGGCGGAGTTATTTTGCCACCCAAGGGATATTTCCCTGCAATTCAAGCTATTTTAAAAAAATATGATATCCCGTTAATTGCTGACGAGGTGGTGACAGCTTTTGGCAGAACAGGCAATCCTTTTGGTACAGAAACATATGATATTCAACCAACATCAATGACTATAGCTAAAGCTCTCTCTTCTGGGTACATTCCTATTAGTGCCGTAATAGTCAATGATGAATTATTTGAGCCTATTAAAGAAGCTAGCGGAGATATAGGAGTTTTTGGACATGGATATACTTACTCTGGTCATCCTGTATCTTGTGCTGTTGCATTGAAAACTCTTGAAATTTATGAAAAAGAAAAAACTTTCCAGCATGCTCAAAGAGTAGGAGAGTATTTTCAAAAATCAATAAAAAAACTTTTAGATGAAGATTTTGTTGGTGAAGTTAGAGGAATTGGTCTGATTGCTGGAGTCGAGTTATACAAAGATCCTTCAAATAAGGTTGCTTTTGAAGAAGCAGGCAAAGCCGGCAAAATCTTAAGCGATATCTGTCAAAAGAATGGTCTTATTGTGAGACCCATATTGGATACAATTGCTCTCTGTCCGCCCTTGATCATTTCTGAAAAGGAAGTTGATGAGCTTGCTGACAAACTAAAAAAATCTTTGCAAGAAGCAAAAGATGAGATAATGAAAGTTCATTAATATGATGGTAGGAGTCATAAATGGATTGTGGATGCGGGAGAAGTCCAACTGGTAAATGCATAGGTTGGCATAAGTTGTCTGAAGAAGAATATTTAGAAGCTAAGAAAAATTACCAAGAAAAAGAAAAAGCTCAAGACTAATTATAAGTCATCAATTAACGGACTGATGCTGATTAATCCGAGGTTATTTTCTTGATGAAAGCTACTTCTTTTTCATCATAGGCAGATCCATCTTGCCTAAAAATATCGTGAAACCAAATATCTGGTTCTGGGAGAGGTTCTCCTTCTTTAACAAAATCTTCTTTATCTTTAAGTTCTTTAATTTTTAAGATGGTTTCCCAACCAAAATGAGTCTGACTTTTACCTGCCACAAGACCCCAGTTGTAGGCCCCAATATTGTGCTCTTTAAAGATAGGCAAGGTAAATTCAAATATCGTGCCAAACTCTCTTGCCATGTATTCAGTGCATACAAGAGGTCTACCAATTTCTTTTAGTTCTTCAATGATAGGAATTACCTTTTGGTGTTCGTAAACATGGAAAGTAATGACATCTGATTTTTCTTTATTAGTCTGAATATTTTTATCGCCGATTGTGCCGTCAAGGCAGGCTGTCAATGGCTGGGATGGACGAACTTCAAAGGCCCAATCCCAAACTTTAGTTAATAGCATATTGGTTTCATCCCCAATACCAAATTGACCCGGTTCGTTATAGAGATCCCACATTAAAAT
>VMHT01111444.1_pt1 | contig 15768 bp, 34 predicted proteins | sample 4693611 | NCBI WGS metagenome assembly VMHT01 (sample SAMN12280063, study PRJNA550983) | marine metagenome | isolation source: seawater sampled from same location over 5 years 0.02-0.2 micron viral filtrate | place: USA: collected off the coast of southern California halfway between the port... ... | reverse complement strand
GTCGTTATGGATGCCCGCCGCCTTCGTTTTATTACCATTACCCAAAGGTCATAAGAATAATCCCAGAGGCAGATTGCCCTCGGTATGTAATTGTGGGGCGTGATACATGATTGATCCATTTACGGCGCTTGCGGCGGTCAAATCTGCGGTCTCAGCGGGCAAGGAACTGGTCAACGTAACCAAGCAGATCGGAGAGTTTTTCGACGGGGTGGACGATTTGCGGGCTGCTCATGAGAAGAAGAAGAATAGCCTTTTCTCGGGGTCTGATGAAAACGCGATGGAGACTTTCGTTAATTTACAGAGGGCCAAAGATGCAGAGGAGGAGCTAAGACAGATCGTAATTGCAACCAGAGGTTTTAGCGCATGGGGTGAATTGCAATCTATACGGGTGCAAGCAAGGAAAGATCGTAAGGCAAAAGCAGAAGCAGAGAGAAAGCGCAAAGCCAAGATGGTTGAGCGCATTGTTATTTATGGCGGCGCAACTATCATTGTGACGATTATGCTTGGAATAACGATTGTGATCATTCTGGCAAAGCAGGGTCGCATTTGATGGCTGATGGCTTGAGCGGAATTGGATCTATGCCCTTCAATATTGGGTCACACATTCATGAACAAACCAGAGCGCGTGAGGCTATCGAAACACATTTCGCAGAGCAGAGGGTGGAAAAAGAACATAGGTCCAACCACAGCCATTTAGAGGCTCTGGCAAAGCAAACATTGGACTTGCAGCAAAGTTATGATAGGTTTGGGCGCAAGACTACAGCGGATAGACCGCAGGGAACTAAGATAAACATAGAGGTTTGACATGGCAAACACGTTTGAAAAGATCCTTCAATATCGCCTGATGCCACGAATTATGATGTTGGTTATGACTATCATGTACATAAAGGTCATAAATTGGGGAATGAGCCTCGAAGATTTAAGCACGCAACAATCTGCAATGATTTCAGTTGTCAGTGGCGCCATGACTGGCACGATAGCAGTGTGGCTTAGTTCAGAAAAATGATACAAGCATTCATAGGCCCAATAGCAAACCTCGCGGGTAGCTGGTTGCAGGGAAAAGCGGATAAGACCGCAGCGGAAGCAAAGTTGAAGCTCACTGAAGCAGAAACCAAATCCAAGATACTTCTCAGCGAAAAGACAAGCGTTGCGGATTGGGAGCGCATCATGGCGCAGGGAACCCAAAACTCATGGAAAGACGAATATCTAGTTTTGCTTTTTTCTTTGCCCTTGATTTTATGTTTTACTGGAGAGTGGGGGCGCAGCGCTGTCGCTGATGGTTTCGCTGCATTGGAGAAAATGCCAGAGTGGTATCAATACACTTTGGGAGTGATCGTGGCGAGTAGCTTTGCCGTGCGCTCTGCAACGAAGTTTTTTAGGAAATAAAAATGGCAGATGTAAAGGTTCCCTTGGCGCTGGTCGCTGCAATGGTTGCTCAAGTTATCGCTGGGACTTGGTATTTCGCAGAGCAATCGCACAAGATTGACGTTCTGGTTGAGAAATTAGCTATTTTGGATGAGGTTGTTCTTACGCTTGAGGCCGACAACCAAGCCCTTATAACCTTTGCAACCTTCACAGAGAATAAATGGGCAGAGGCTTACAGCGAAGATTTGACCTATGTTCGCGTCTTTGGAACCAAGCCCGCACAGGAGGATTAAATGACCTTAGCCATGCAAAAGCTACAGGAGCGCATAGGAGCGTCCACAGATGGGTCTTTTGGCCCCAATACGGCAAGAGCCATCACAAAGCACTTTAGCCTCTCAGCGGAGCGTTCAGCGCATCTGCTGGGTCAAGCATCGCATGAGAGTGGTGGTTTTACTCGAGTGTGCGAAAGCCTCTACTATAGCTCTCCCGATAGGATTAGAAAGGTTTGGCCTACCCGTTTCAAGACCGTTTCTGATGCCGAGCCTTATGCAAGAAATCCAAAAGCACTAGCAGATAAGGTTTACAGCAACAGAATGGGAAATGGTGAAAACGAAGGGAGTGTTTTCATCGGGCGAGGATTTTTGCAGCTTACTGGCAAAGATAACTATAGGTCATTCGCTGCGGATATGAGGCTTCCAGAAGTCATGACAGATCCCTCTTTAATCGAAACTGATTATGCGTTTGAAACCGCTTATTGGTTCTTTGAGAAAAATGGGCTTTTTAAAATCGCAGATGAGGGCGTCGATACTGACACAATCGAAAAGATTACCAAGCGCGTAAACGGTGGGTATCATGGCCTTCAAGATCGCATGGACCAAACAAATAAAATTTATGGCTGGCTGACTTAGTGCGATTTTTCGTTGAGATTGGGTCTTGTGATTTTGACACATGTCTCCAGTTAGCCCAGAATGGTTGGCGTGGCATGGTCTGTGAGGCAAATCCAGAAATCTTTCCAACGGTTCAAAAGATTTTTGAAGGGTATGAGGTTCAGTGTTTAAATTGTGCTGTAACAGACCATGATGGTGAGGTTGAGCTTGCTTTAGCGGCGGGTTGGGGCTGGGCTAAAGGTATATCACACATCACAAGCCCAAATCATTTAGGCACTAGGCTCAGTGATGATCCTCGAAATGCAAACAATTTTAAGCCCTCAGTTCCGGTTCAAGGTTACACGCTTGATACCGTAATGCTGAAATCTCAACTTCCAGTTATTGATTTTTTAAAAATTGATACTGAGGGCCATGAATTAAATATCTTGAAAAGCTTTAGCTTTGATATGAGGCCAAAATTTATTAAGGTCGAGCATAAGCTGACAGACGATATCGAAATAACAAAAATACTAATGGAGCAAAACTATTTAACTTGGACTGAGAAAAACGATATTTACGCGGTGGGTTGATTGTGAAATAAACTAATTCGGGGCTGGCGCATAGGTAAACCTGTGACAGAGTGTGATGTTCTTGCTGGCCCCACGAAAAAACCTCCCAGATTTCTCTGAGAGGCTTCCCCATATCTAGCAGCCCTGAGATGACCAAATCCCTCGGTTGAAACCACCATGAACTATTTTTTTGTAAGCGCAATAAAAAAACCCCGCCACTTGGAAGGAGTAAGTGACGGGGGAGAGGGGAACCATCAAACCCCTCATCTACGCCGCATGGGAGGACGCGGCGTTCTGTTCAAGTTTCCGCTTTCTGCGATATTGGTTTACGATGTTACGGCTGCATCCTAATTCTGCCACAATTTCGTCGGTAGTCATACCAATTTCTAAACGAGATAAAATTCTTGACCTATAGCTGTCTGGCCTACCCGCACCATTTGTTCTCTTTTGTTTTAAAACCTGTTCTTGTGGTTTTCCCCAGCTCGGATTTTCCCCAAGCAAACCTTTAGATTTAACATATTTCATTTCCGACTTAGCCATTTCCTTCATCTTGGCGCCAAGCAAGCTTTCATCCATAAATATTTTTTCCTTCTTTTTGCAGTGATAAAGTGAAAGATTTAAGCTCGCGGCGGGCGCGGTCTAAGTCTTGTTTGACGTTAGGGTGCGGATCTAGTCGGAAGCTTTCATCTTGTAGACGATCTACTTGACGATTTAGAAAAACCAAATGTGCGCGATCGTGGGGTGTAAGTTCCTTCATAGTGCCTCCTTTGCATGTTTGGCCATTCGATATTATGGCGCTTGGCAAAAATATTCAGATGTCCGCGATCCATGCCCAATATCGTAGCTGCCTTTGTTTGCGTGAAATTCATCTTGGCAAAAGATGCGACCAAATCAATCTTTTCCCTTTCATGCCGTGCATTTATTTGATCCCAAGTTTCAAGCTTCGGCATGTTTACCTCCACTTGATCTTTTTTCTTTTTCAATTTCAACGATAGCTTTGATTGCGTCTAGAAGTTCATGACTACATTCCGAAACGATTTTGCAGATGATGTCATGGCATATCTGTCCTCTTATATCTATCAGCATATCCTCCCCTATACTTCCGCAATGATCTTGGATAATTGTAAGGTTCGCAGCATAAGAGCGAGGGCCATCATCAGACCATAAAACCGCTGTCCTGTTGATTGAGCTTTGCCCCTCTTTAATATCTCTAAAAAAAGACCGTTCTCTATCTTGCCTATTTAACATTTGCAAAGTGATCGCCATTATGAATTTCCTCCACCTGATAGAAGCATACTTTGCAATTTTTCCCAATTTGATGCTTTTTCCTTTAATTCATTAAACTTATTTCTGTAGTATTTTTCCATATGGACAAATTCTTTTTGGTATTCTGCGACTGCTTCCTCTTTGTATTCTTGAATGGCTTTATGTAGTCGGCTTTTTTTATGAGATGATACATCACCATTCTGGCCATAGATGGTGATTGCACTTATTTGGTGGTTTTTCAGTTCATCCTCTGCAAAGTTTGTAGCCTCTGCCCGAGTTGCAAAAAATTTATGAACGCATTTGCTCCCCCTATTTACAATTAATTGTGAACTGTTTTTGCCTACTTTATACTCCCAACAGTCTTTGTTTTTATTTTTTGTAACTATTGCGGGTGGATACCAGTGATCGAGATTGCTGGACATTATACATTTACCTCCATGTCTGTATAAAAAATGTGTTTCCCTATTTTCCCAATTAGCTCAAGCTTGTGGCGCCATATGGGGCTCGTATAGTTCGCGTGATAATATAAGGCCCCATGCCCTAACATATTCCCATTTAGAGCCTCACGCGCTTGCTCCTTCGCTTTTAGCCATGCTTCCTCGTGTTTTGGGCGCTCTGGCTTTCCATCGCAGTAAAAAGAAAACTGGCAATCGTGATCTTTGGGCCCTTTATCTTGCTTGATCACAGCGCAAACATCATCAGGCCATCTGCGATCTTCGACGCGATTAAGAATAACCTCCGCTACAGCTAATCCCGCATCTGGACTTGGTTCGCTTCTGGTTTCGTAATAGATTGCCATTGCAAGGCACATTGCTGTTCCAATCATTCGATCACATCCTTGCTTGTAAATTCTAAATCGTGAACCTTGCAGAATTGATAAACAGACTGGCGGCTCATACCGAGCGCTCTTGCTGTTTGACTTGGGGTTAAGCCCATATCAATTTTTGATTGGAAGAGCGAAACACGCTCCTCCTTTTGACGTTCAAGCATTTCATTCCAATCGCCCATTATATCGCTCCATCATAATCTGTGAGGCTGTCGAATTTTCCAAAGTCTTTTTCTAATTCTTCTGTTTTTTCTAACAGCGCTTGTATTACCCTCACAGCGTTTTCCGCATCACCAGATTTGTGCGCTGTATCTAGCGCGATAGAATTGAGGTTTATGTGATGGGTTATGGCTTTGAAGAATTCGCTACGCATTTCGAAAAGCTGTGCAGCGGTTAGTTCATTCTTCACGCTATCGTGAGAATTGGGTGTCCATTTGCAATAGATGTCGCGCATCTTTTTGAAATCTGATCTGTTAAGGTGATATGTGCGGATCGTTGTTGTTTTCTGAGTAAACATATCAAGCCCATCCCATGCTTGCAGCGAAGATCCAGCCCAATGAGGCTAAACCGATTATTGTAAAGATGATTAGGTCTTGCTTCCAATTAGTCATCGGTAAGCTCCTCTACGCGGTTCATGTAAACAGCCAGCGCAACCGTCAAGTCTTTGAGCGGCGCGTTCTCAGCACACTCCTTGATTGTTGTCCAGTTATGCGGTCTGCCGTGCGGGTATACGGAACTTCTTAAATCACCGATTGGTTGCATGGCTGCTTCGGATGCGATCTCAGATTGAGGGCGCATTTGATCTCCAGAGTTTTTGATCTTTGCAAACCGATCTAAAACTGGAAGCAGCATCTGCGCGACTTCATCGGGTGTGACGCGATTGCTTGAAGCGGATTTCTCAAGCTTGTCTAGGGTTTCCCCTATAAGCTTAACACGATTGAGATTTGTAGGGTTATTGAACATAGTTTTACCTCCTATGCGTTGCAGATATGGGCCGAGGAGCCCAGTTCATTTACGGCATAAACCATTGTGCGGTTATCGCCAAAAGATGTGCCGTATTCTTTGGCTTCATTAAGTGCTTTGAATTCAGCGCGGGTTTTGATGCCAGCAACTCTGCGCACGGCAACAAAGTGGGTGGCTGCGTTGAAGATGGTTTCTTCATATGATGTTGTAAATTTCATTTGGTTTACCTCTTGTTGATAAGAACAAACTAACAAATGGTTCTGTATATGTAAATAGCTTATTTACAAAAAGTTGCATTAATAGAAAATAAAAGGGCCAGCTTCGGGAAAATCTAATAAAAGCAAAGCTGACCCATGCTCGATCACCCAATGGAGTAAGGCTCGAACTGCCAAGGTTGGGGGGTACAATGAGAAAACCTCCCCTGCCGCACTCATGGCTTACGGTGGGTGTTATCTTTCACCAAGTAGAAAATATCGAGCGTACCTTGTTCCCTTTATTTCGTTTCTTTCCATAGTGGTTTCAATTCGAAACCCATCGTCTTTAAGATCAGCAATGCGAGCCGCTAATCTTGTGCAGCGGAAGTGGGTTATAGCTTCCCAAGATGTAAGGCCGCCGTTTGTCTCTCTAAGAAAATTTAATATTTTATTTTTGTGAGTATCCATCACTTCCCCCATTCGGCTTCTGTTAATTTTTCCCAAAAAAAGCTTTCGCCAAAATCTTCGATCAACTCTTTTGTTAATCTTTGCGAAATTTTCTTTGGTCTTTTGCCATGCCATAAGCGTGGCGTTGCATCGTTTGGTTCTTCACATACCAGAACATCGATTTCCCAAGCCCGATAGCTCAGATTTACCCATGTCCAATTTATTGCTGATGCTGACATTTATACCTCCATAAAATGTAGGGGGATTTCTCCCCCCGTTTGAATTAAGCGGCTATTGCGTGCCAAGCTTTGCTTCTCATGGCTTTTGCAATCGCTTGTTCTCTATCGCGGGTTACTCCCTCTGGAAGCTTGCTGTCTTGGGTGTGGCTTGCCCAATGTGTGAGGCAGTTATAGAGCGCCCACTTATTGCGCCCCAGTGCTTCACATTCAGCGCCAAGCTGTTCGATCAACCGTGTGGCTTGCTTCTTATTGAAGGTTCCTTCTTCGACCTTAGATTTTGTAGGGACAACTTCTGTCTTGAAGAAATGCGCGGCTTGATCAAGATTGATTTTTGTTTTTCTGTATTCATCCCAGAGTTCTTTCTGGTTCATAAATACATCAAGGCCATTAGCAATGCGCTCGGCTTCACCAGTGACGTTTAGGTGCGTTGTGTGTCGCGCCCAAACCCGAGCGATTGTATCAGCGCTTGTGCAACCATTTGTGCACCAGAGGCGCAAACCATCGGTCTGATTTTGAAAAGCCCAAGAGCCATCATAGCTATTGAAGGCTGTAGCGCGAAATTTTACATAATCGCCCACTTCTGGCTCAATGGTTACATCGTTAAATAAAATCTCAACCTTCAATTTGCGACCTTCGTCGAGGCAGTGAACATTGAAATCGAAGTCTTGGCTCACGTTTGCTTTTTTGATCGCATCATATTGAGCATTTATTACGCTCTCGTTTGTAAGAAGCGTATAGCTGTTCTGGTGAACCTTAAGCAATTTACCAGTGTCTTTGCGAAATAAGCCCTTGTAACCTGTTTCTCCATCGAAACCTTCAAATGTAACGGGGCGTTCTTCGATTTCGAAGCAGGCTGCGTCAATCGCATTTTGTGTAAAGTCTAGCATCATCATTTCCTCTTTTGTTGCTTAACATTTACAAGTCCTAAATGGGCACTTGGCAATCGTCAAGAAATAATTTACATAGTAGCAAAAAAAAGTGAGTTGCCTTGTCTATCAAATCTTGTGAGTTTGTTGTGAGTGGTCAACCTGTTGGAAAGGGGCGCCCTCGATTTACGAAAACTGGTCGCGTCTACACACCACAAAAAACCAAAGAATATGAAACGCGTGTACGAAATTCTGCATGGGCTGAAATGGCAAAACAAAGGCTCAAGCCATCTGAGAGGCGAATGAGCGTTATTGTAACGTCATGTTTCGAAATTCCAAAATCGTATAGCAAGAAACAGGTTCTTGAATGTCAGGCGGGCGTTCAAATTCCAAAGCGTGTTGATGTGGATAATCTTATCAAATCAATCCTTGATGGATGCAATGGAATTGTCTGGCACGACGATCACCAAGTTTGGCACGTTTCAGCCTTCAAGCGATATGTCGATGTTGATCAGGAGCCACACACAAGAGTTAAAATTCAGTGGGATCAGGGCTAGAATACGACCAGTCTGGGCCATATTTTTCGCGCCATAGCTTTGGCTCCCTGTGAAGTGCTGTTTTGCTCTTATCAAACATTCCCTGATGATGACCCTCACAAAGGGGTATACACGTCTTGTCAGCGCGTTTGTGAGTGCCGTGTCTATCATGGATGGGATGATGCGCTTGTGTGGGGCTTTGCTGCACTTCTCCGAAGGTTCTGCATATTATACAATGCTGTTCTCTGATCCATTTGAGAAAAGAAATGTCTTTTTTGTTTTTTGGGGACTTCAATCCCAGAGGTGGTTTCTTTGCGAGGTTGGTCATAGATGGTCAAAGTCTCCAGCCAAAACCTCAGAGATCCTACCGCTATTCACGCGAAGTTCATTGGCTAACGCTTGAAGTGATTTTCTCGGATTTTGCGCTACATCTTTTTTAATTGTGTCTCGTATGTAGGCGGTCATCTTTCGATTTCTTGCGGGTGCTTTTCTTTCTTTGTATTTTTCACGATACATCAAGCTTAAAGCGTCACGAAGTTTAATTCGTGTTTCAACGTCCAATTTATGATAGCTCAGAACATCTTGTAGTATTTCCCGAGCCTCGGGTATCTTCGGTTTACCTGTCATCCAAAACCTCCATCGGGTCGAACCCAACTGTTTCCGATAATTTAGCCATCGCAGTTTCAAAATACTCCGAAAAAGCTTTTTGGTCCATCTTTGTGTAAGCAATGCTGTCCGGAACGTAGTAAACGGCACCAGAGGCTTGATTTATAACACTTCGATAAAACCCGCATAGCATTTTTAGATCGTCGTGGAGATGTGCAGAGGAAGCCCAAGACCCAGTTTGTTTTACAACCCTTCCCAGAACAACCCAGTAAAGCTTGTGATGCGGGTCTGATCTTCGCGCTACTGGAATAACGTCAAATAATTGACCCTCGGGATAATTTTCGATTTGTTCAGCGTCATAGAGTGAAATGGGCAAAAACTGCCCATCTCGTTTTTCTACTTGAAGTTTAGGTTTAATCTTCGACATCTGGGAATGGCTGTTCGCCAAAGAAAGAGGATGTAATACGCATAAAGGCTAACTGCTTCATGTTCAGCATACCCAAGCTTTCGGACATTTTTTCCTCTAATTCGACTACTTTTTCCTCAGCTTTCATCCTTTCAATGTTGATTTCTTTAGCAAGGTTAACCGCATTTTCTTCGTTTTCCCTAGCATGAGCGGCATCGTCTTTGATATTGTCGATATGAAATCTAAGAGTTTCAATTTTGCTCAACGCCGCGTTTAGCTCAGATTGAAGCTTGGAAGGGCGACCCATTTTCTTTTTAACTGGTTTAGCACTCATCTTGAAAACAACCTTCTCTTTTTGGGGAATGGAAAAAAGATCGCTCCAGTTTCAACTTCAACTTCATTGTCTCCGTAATGTGCTGGTATGCTAAAATCATCCATCATAAAATCTTCCATGGTTTGTGTTTTTACAACGGCCCTAGTGTATTCTCCAACGTGTGAATTTTTCAATCCGTTGCTTTTTGTGGTTGATATTTTATATCCAGATGGATCAGTCTCTAACAAAATGTAATTGGTTCCTCTATCATCTTTAACATGTTGGATCGAAACCCTATCACCAACGACAATCTTTGCCCTTCGCATTACGGTTTCGGAAATCGCGCAAGAAAAGGTTGAGTGCTTCCCAACGTGCAGTTTAACTGTGGAGCCCAAAGTTCCTTTGGTTACGTTTGGATTTATTTTCTTAATAATGGTATATTTCATTTTCATTACCTCAAAATGGGATTTCGTCGTCTACGTCACGACTATTTAAGCCTTGGGTTTGATTTCCCTGATCATAACCTTGGCTTCGGCCCTCATCGGCCTGTTGCTTGGCATTGTTGCCCAACAATTCAACATCTCGAACTCTACATCCGAGATATGTTTTTCCATTATATTCGCGGCTTGTTAGCTCGCCCTCGACATAAACTTGCTGCCCTCTTTTTGTGTACGGAGCTAAAGATGTGGCAAGCTTTCCCCAGATTGAACATTCCACGTATGTAACTTCTTTCGTTCTTCGATCATTTCTAGCAATGCTGAAATTCAAGACCTCTCCACCGCTCAAAGTTTTTAGTTCACTATCGCGTGTGATGTTTCCGATTGCCGTTATTTTCAATGTCATTAGTACGCTCCCAATTCTTGTTCTTTTATTTGCCATTGTTGCAAAAGAGAAATTGCATAAGGCTTGTTAAATTCGATCAGGGAAGCAAATACAGCTTTGGCATTTTTATCGTTAATCCCAAGATCACGTTTAGATTTACATTTTGTTTCCAACCAATTTTCTAGTTTCGTGGCTCTTTCCATAGCTTTGGCTTGAGCCGCTTCAGTTCCTATCGCGCTGGTTCCATCATCATCGTCGACTGGAATTCCCGTGACAGATAAAAGCCCATATCTACGAGCGTAGGTGATTGCCCCGCCAAGCGACTGCATATCTCCTTTTTTGTACTGCAGATAGATTTTGCAGTTGAAAAGATTTCCGCTTGTGTGGATTATCTTCGTATCAATGAATTCCCCGCTTTCATCCGCTCCACCCTCTTGAACAATGATGTAATTGTTTTCGTGAAAAGCCGATTTTACCTTATCCAATATCTCTTGAATGTCGGCGTACTTGTTTTTCAAGAACGGATTAGAAGAATTCTTGATTGCTGTTTCAAGGCTAGATTGCCCTGCCATGAAGTCTTTAATGTGATTTGTCTGTTCCATATCATTTCATCCTAATGCTAATAGATTGCGGTCCTGTGTGCAGTACAGCACCACTGATTGTCTCACCCGCTGTCAACAATCTTTTGATCGTTGCCTTGTCAGGGGTGACAGTTGTTTTGCATAGCTGTGTAGGTATCTCCTTTTCATCTTCTATAATTACGCTTTGCGATCCATTGCGAAGCGATACAGTCCCCAATGAGTGAGGTATTTTCTTTTGATCTGTTGCTAGCATTATAGATTTCAAAGCTTGCTTGAGGCTGTGCTGCCTTGATCGGACAGCATCTCGGCGCTGTGTATATTTCAGTATCATATGATCAAGCTTCGCTTCGTCACCTTCTGCGGTAACAAGATCAGATATGGCCGAACCGACCATATCCATCACATCTGTTTCTCCATCGAGAGTATCCCAAAATGTTTCGAGATCGTCCGCATGATCGGATAGCATTTCAGAAATATAAGTTAGGGTTCCAGTATCAATTCTCATGACCCGTCTCTTTCGCCGTTCCAATCTTCGATTGCTTTGGCAAAAGCCTCGTCAATGAATGACATCGTTTCAGCGGGGAAGGTTGAGCGTAAATATTGTTGGTGAGTGATTTTGCCTGTGTCAGCTTTTTGACGAAGCTCGCCATCTCTTTTGATTATTTCATTGCAAAGTCTGATTTTCACAAAAGATAAGGGTGGTGTCTTTACGATTTTCATATCATCATTTCCTCTTGTTGCTCTTTTCTTTTATTTCCTTATGTGCAAATATGCAATCACTTTTTTCTATAAGGGAAAATATTATGGAAGTTGCAGAACAAAAGAACCCAGAAGAACGCACGATAACTCTTCGCAAAAGACTTGAAGATCGTAGGCTTCGGATTGTGGCTTCTCGTATTGGAATGACCTATGCGGCTCTGTCTCGAATAATGAGGGGCGGCAAGCCATCGCAAAGAACAATAGAGAGGTTGGAAAAATATTTAGAGAGCTAAAAAAAGGTCGGCTAGAAATGTCAAGAAACTAGCCGACCAAATGCAACAAGGGGAGGTAAAACCCTTATTGCTGTTATAGAAAATTTTTGTCAGAATGACAAGCGCAACTATTCATAAATGAAACAAAAGAGGTAAATCATGAGTTTCGAAGCAATAAATTGGGCGTGGAAACAACGAGGTCTTTCTTCTACCCAGAAGCTAACGCTATTGGCACTTGCTGATAGGCATAATCCTGATTTTGGATGCTTTCCAAGTATTTCGAAAATCTGTGTAGATACAGAACTATCAAGGTCGACTGTTATTCGTTGCACCCAATACCTTGAAGAAATGGGTCTTATTTCTAAGCAGAAAGCCCGTAGAGATAACGGAAGTGATACATCGAACAGATACATACTTGGATTTGAACAGAGGGTATCACCAAGCCACCCCCCTAGTGTCACAGAGACACCCCCCCTCGTGTCAGACTGCAACCCCCATAACCAAGTAAATATAACCAGTAAGACTAACCAATCTTATGATCAAGATTTAAAAGAAAGTGGTTTTGAGCTTTTTTGGGAATATTATCCAAGAAAAATTGGAAAGGGTGCTGCTAAGATTTCATTTCTTAAAGCAGCAAAGAGATTGGGAGACGCAGCGTTTATAGTCTTGAAGGCAAACGAATACGGGGAACACTGTGTAAAAACAGGTAAAGATCCCAAATTTATTCCTCACGCAGCAACTTGGTTAAATCAGGGTCGATGGGATGACGAATTAGAGGAAAGATCGGGCTTTGAAGACCTTTCCACTCAACAGCAGATGGACGAAATCATGTCTGGTGTGATGGGAATTGCAAATGGGGGATTGTTAAAATGAAAAATCCACTTAGCTACGAAGATCGAAAGCGAATTATTGCCCATTGGTTGAAGGAATTTCTTTCAAGATTTGAGGTTCCAAAAGCTTATGATAAGATTAAGGCACGGGAGGAAATGGTCTTTATGGTCGAAGATATAAACAGCGAACTCCCTTCTAAGGTAAACGACAGCTACCTTAAATTCTGTCTCAGCAATATGGCGCAGCACATTAGGAAGCATAACATTTCAAGAACATGGCCCACTATCAAAAATTTCATGACAGCCATCAAAGAGATCGAAAGACCCGAGCCCGAAATGGGAAGCGATCTTTCGGAATTCTCATTGGCCCCTCTTGCAATCAATGCAAAGAAAATAAAATTGCGCGAACCTGTCGGAGACTACTACATTACTGGCGGGGGTGCTAAACAGCTTCTGGATCAGGGTCTTGTGAGTGAGAGTGATTTAGAGACATACACTGTGGGGCTTGAAATGATGGTTCGATCTAAGTAGGGTTTAATCATGGAGGCATTCGCCTGTCCTTCTGCTTCACAAACTTCCCGATCTCTGGCTAGGTTTAGCACTGCAACGAGGTCGGGATTTTTCTTTCTATTGTCATAGTGTAAAATTAAAGATACTATTTTGCGTATAGGGAGATTTTTAAAATGAGTGAATGGCCAGCAAAATCTGTTTCAATGCAGAAAACAGAAAGCCTTTCTCCGTATGATCGCAACAGCCGCGTTCATAGTGAAAGGCAAATTGATCAGATCGTGAATAGTATCAGGGAATTTGGATTTACAATTCCAGTTTTGGTCGACGAAAAAAGTATGCTTATAGCTGGGCATGGTCGGGTTATGGCCGCACAGAAGATGGGTCTTGAAGAAATCCCTGTTATGGTTGCTACTGGGTGGACCGATCAGCAAAAGCGGGCATATGTCATCGCCGATAACAAGCTTACAGAAAATTCCACATGGGATGAGGAGCTGTTAAAATCTGAAATCAAACAGCTTGAGTTTGAAGAATACAACCTTGATTTTCTTGGCTTCGATGTAGACGAACTTACAAATCTTTTCTTGGATAAGGAATTTGGCAAGACCGATGCGCTTGAAGAATGGACAGATATGCCCGAATATGAGGGTCTTGATCCATGTTACAAGAAGGTCGTTGTGAACTTTGATGACGAAGAAAGCTTCAATAAATTTTTTGAGGTAGTGGGTCAGGATCATACTGAAAAAACAAAATCTATTTGGTTCCCCGAGAAGGAAAAAAGAAACCTAAAAGATTTAGAATGGGCCGATGAAGGATAACTATCCACAGTTCCCGTTATATATCCCAAGCAAAGGGCGCCATGAATACATGGTAACCTCTAAGGCGCTGTCTAAAATGGGTGTTCGTCATTATGTGATTGCTGAGCCCCAAGAGGTAGATGCGTATCGTAGGGCATCGTCTGGGCTTCTGTGCGATATTGTTGAATTAGATTTGTCTTTCAAGGAAAATTACGAATTATGTGATAGCTTGGGGTTATCTAAATCAACTGGCCCCGGTCCCGCTCGAAATTTCGCATGGGAACATTCAAAAAGCTTGGGCTTTGACTGGCATTGGGTCATGGATGACAACCTACAATACTTCGCTCGAATGACCAGAAACGAACGGATCAAAACAAACAGCCCCGCAATGTGGAGGGCAATGGAAGATTTTGTTTTGCGCTATAAGAATGTTGGGATGGCTGGACCAAATTACTCAATGTTCGCTTTCGGCGCTTCTAAGCTTCCACCATTCATCACAAATACTCGTATATATTCCTGCAATCTTATACGAAACGATCTGATATATAGATGGAGAGGGCGATATAACGAAGATACAATCTTATCTCTCGATATGCTCAAAGCTGGTTGGTGTACGATCCAATTCAATGCGTTTCTTCAAGGCAAGATGGGGACACAGGTTCTAAAAGGTGGGAATACAGACGAATTCTATCACGCAGAAGGAAAGGTGCAGCAAGGTCAGAAATATGCAGATACTGGAACCCTAGCAAAATCTCAGATGTTGGTGGATGTTCACCCAGATTTATCCAGATTGGTTCAGAAATTTAGCAGATGGCATCACGCGGTAGATTATTCTGTGTTTAAGAACCAAAAACTGATTAAAAAAGATGGATTGAAGCTTACTGGAAAGCCCAAGGATTATGGGATGAAAAAGGTAAAGTTACGATAGTCTGGTCTTTTTTTGCCATAAGCGCTATTATGAAACACAGATTAAACAAAACTGATAACGGTTAAGGCCATGACAGAGAAAATCACTGATCAGAAATTAGAAGTTCTACGCCGCGAGTTTGTCGAGGGGATAGAGGATGCGGATGGGATTAGATCATACCCTACCATAGAGGCTCTGTGCCGCGCTCATGATGTTTCTAGGGCCACGCTGTATCGAAAGACACAGGAAGCAAGATGGCAGGAGCAAAGGAATTCTTGGCAAAGCGAGTACACAGCTGAGTTAAATCGCAAGCGTGCCCTTAAATTCGCACGACAGGCCGATGCATTAGATAGCGTTGCGTTGGGTATTGCTCAGGGTGTTCTCTCTAAGCTGGGGAGAAAATTGCGCCGATCAGTTGAAGCCGAGGAAGATGGTGGCGAAGAAACAATGTCTACAAACGAAATCAAGGATCTTGCGGAAGCGGGATTAAAAGCTCAGAAAATGGGCAAACTTGCACTTGGCGAAGCTGTAGAGATAACGAAGGTGACATCTGATGAACACATCCCCGCAAGCCTCACTCGAATTATTAGAGAATTGGACGAGCTTGCCGAAGCAAAGTCACAAAGGGCTCACGTCACTATACAGTGATTGGCTCGATACTGCACGTGACAGCCAGCTAACTCCATCAGGGAATTGGGCTGTTTGGTTAATCTTAGCGGGGCGCGGTTGGGGAAAGACCAGAACAGGCGGCACAGATGCGGCTCTATATGCTCTTAAAAACCCAAATGTGCGCGTAGCTGTTGTCGTTCCCACCTTTGGGGATCTCAAGAGGGTTGCGTTTGGCGGGGAAAGCGGAATTCTATCTTATTTGCCCAAAAGTTGCCTTCTTTC
>VMHT01153348.1_pt1 | contig 15770 bp, 7 predicted proteins | sample 4693611 | NCBI WGS metagenome assembly VMHT01 (sample SAMN12280063, study PRJNA550983) | marine metagenome | isolation source: seawater sampled from same location over 5 years 0.02-0.2 micron viral filtrate | place: USA: collected off the coast of southern California halfway between the port... ... | reverse complement strand
TTTGGCCAGCATTTTGGCTGTTGCTTCACCAATGCCTTTGCTGGCTCCGCACACCAATGCATGCCTGCCGCGCAGCGCCGTTGAAACGAATGGGTAGTCGGTCCCGAGCAGGTCCATGCTGGCCGGGAATCGCCGTAGGTCATAGCCCTTGGGTTTCTTCTGTCGTCATCACAGCCAATCAAGGATGGTGTTGAGTTGAACCAACCAATCGTCTGAGGCTACATCGATGATGTCGTAATGGTCACCCGGTAGCCAGATTTTCTGGACGTCTGCCTCCTTGACTTTCATGACTCGAGCATAAGTCTCTGATTGTTCCAATGGGACGTCCACATCGTTTTCGCCATGGAACAGCAGAACACTGGTTCGTGGAGGATGGTCAACCGGGTTGAGTTGACTCCATATTTTTTCATTGGACTCAGGGGCGCATCCAATCCACCGTCGAACAGCGTCGCCTTCGTCGGAGAGTTTGGCGTGGTCGGCTCCAATCAGGTCCGTCAATGGAGCCTGTGCGATGGCAAGCCAAGGACGGCGGTCAGCTTTTGCGCTCATCAACAAGGCCAGATGGCCTCCGGCTGAATGACCCATCACCATGGAGCGAGCGATGTCGATTCCCGGCAAGAGGGCGAGTTGTCCCCACGCACGGAGGACGTCAGAGAGTGTATCCATCCAAACACCCTCGTCCCCAGAAGACCAGCGTTTGAATTCGATGTTCCAAGCGGCAACGCCAGCCTCTGCGAGGTCTTCTGCAATGGGTTGCATGAGGTCCAGACTGTAGGCGTCCTTCCAAAATCCACCGTGGATGAGCATGATGCAAGGTATTCCCTCGTCCTTTTGGAAGGGGGATGGGTCGTCGGGCATGTAGAGGTCAGCGTATTGCCACGCTTCTGCGCCCCATTGCATGCGGTCAACGGCCATGTTGGTTTCTCGGGTACTTGGGCTATGATGCTTGTGATTTACCTGGCGGGGGAAGTGCTTTCAAACCACGAACCATAGGCCAACTGTGCAACGTTGTTTTGCGGTCCTTCTTTTGCTGCTTCTCGGGCCTGTTTTCCCGATGGTAGAAGCCACAGAGGCGCGTTCAACGGTGATGACCCTCGAAGTGGATCGCCATGACTGGACGTCCGATGAGATTGTTGAAATCGACCTCCGACTTCGCAATGCTCCGTTCAACCAACTTTTACGAGCGGACTGGTCGTTGAACGATGAACAAGGCCTTGTTGACATTGGTTCCGTAGAATTTTCAGCCACCGGAACGTTCACGGTGGTCGATCTTGATTTTGCCAAGTTTTACCGAGGGTCGCATTTTCATGAACTTGAGGTCGTGGTGTACGATGAATCTGGAAGTGTCCTTGGGTCAAACGAGGTAGGATTCGTCGTCTTTCGGCAAGTCAAACTCACCGCCCCGGGCTCCCTTCTGTCCTTTGGAGATTCATTGTCAGACATGGGCAACGCCAAAGCATCAATCCTCAATACCCCCGACACACCTCCTTATTGGCAGGGACGGTTTTCCAACGGTGAAGTTTGGCTTGGTGGGTTGTACGACGCGTACGGCCTAACCAGCAGCATAGGTTCAGGTATTGCCTCATCGGGTGATAACCGTGCTTTTGGTGGAGCACAAACCGGCTCTGGGTATGCTTACCTTTTGATACCAAACGTGGGGACTCAAATCACCAGTTACCTCTCCAATGTACAGTCGACAATCCCCAACGACGCCCTGGTGAGTTTGTGGGCCGGTGGAAACGATTTCTTGTACGGCACCGCCAATGCCGATACCATTGCTGCCAACATGGAGTCTCACATACGGCAATTGGTGAATGCCGGGGCGCGCACCCTTATCGTACCAAATCTTCCTCCTCTTGAGGACACCCCCGAGATTCAAAGTCGGAGTGCCTCTCAACGAGCCACCATTCGCAGCGAAGTCATCGATTACAACAACCAATTGGCCACGCTCATCGTGAACCTTCGGGCCGAGCTGGGTGTGATCATTCACACCGTTGATGCATGGGCCATCTTTGGCGACATCACCAGTAACAAGCAGTCGCTTGGGTTGACCAACGTTCAGGATGCGGCATGTACGGGAGGTGTCACCCTGCTTCCCCTGCCGATTTGCAACAGCGGCAGCAGTCTTGCTTCAAACGTGGATGAGTACGTCTTCTTCGACAAGGCCCATCCTACACGGGTGATGCACGACGTCATCGCTCGCTTTGCCATCGAAGCGGTTGGGGTGGCCGACACCGATGGTGATGCAATTATTGACACCCTTGACCAGTGCCCTTGGACACCGTCTTCAGAACAAGCCGACGGCCAAGGATGTGCGTGGTCTCAGCGCGATGATGACGGCGATGGCGTCCTCAACTCGGATGATGCATGTCCATTGACTGCGCAAGGAGAATCGGTTGATGACGTAGGCTGTGCTCCATCGCAACGGGATACGGACGGAGATGGCTTCAACGACCAGATCGATCCTTGCCCTTTGAGCCCCAACCTTCTCGACCACGACAGGGATGGTTGCTCTGACATAGAGGATATAGACGACGACAACGATGGAGTCCCGGACACGAGCGACCGCTGCCCTCAGGGCCTTCTTGGACCACCCGTGGCAGATTTGGACGGTGATGGATGCGCCGATCAAGAAGACGATGATCTTGACGATGATGGCCTGAGCAACCAAGCCGAGGCAGAACTTGGCACCGATGAACGCGATGAAGACACCGATGATGATTCGTGGTTGGACGGCGAGGACGCTTTCCCATTGGATTCCGGTGAATGGAAGGATACCGACCGGGACGGATGCGGCGACAATGCCGACGAATTCCCATACGACGCCGAGGAGTGTTCCGATACCGATGAGGACGGCGTTGGTGATAACGGTGATGCGTTCCCCTTGGATGAAACCGAATGGAACGATCTTGATGGGGACGGTGTGGGCGATAACAGCGATGCCTGCCTCTTGGAATATGGCTTGTCCACTTCTCCACCGGGCTGTCCTGACCGTGATGGAGATGGGTTCGCCAACACCAACGATGCTTATCCAAACGATGCCTCTGAGTGGCACGATTCCGACGGAGACGGCTACGGCGATAACGCCGATATGTTCCCGGATGACTCCACCGACTGGGCCGATCAGGACAACGATACCTACGGTGATAACCGGGACGCCTTCCCGTATGATCCCGCTGAGTGGAACGACACGGATGGTGAAGGGGTTGGCGATAACCTGGACCGATTCCCCGACGACCCAACAGAATGGGAAGACAGCGATGACGACGGTTGCGGCGACAACGGTGATGTCTTTCCATTTGACCCCACAGAATGCCTCGATACGGATTTTGATGGCGTGGGTGATTCAGCCGACGCCTTCCCGCTTGATGCCAGTGAAACCCGGGACTCGGATGGTGACGGCGTCGGTGATGTCGCAGATGTCTTTCCCAACGACCCAGACGCCAAATACGATTCCGATGGTGATGGGATAGCCAACGCTTACGATGCCTTCCCCAACAGTGCCAGCTTTTCCTCGTGGTTGGCCGTGATGGCTTGGGTGTTCAGCCTGCTTGTCCTCTTTGGAGGTGCCGCTCTGCTCTACAATCGACGCCAATCTTCCACGGGCGACCCGCTTGATTTCATGGAGCAACACCACCTCGCCCTGCCTTCGGTGGAACGTCCATCTTTCACACCCGATGCCGCTCCTGTGTTCTTTTCCCAACCCGAGGATGAGGTTCCTTCCTCGCCAAATGTCGAATCACCGGTGCCGGAACCACAAGAACCTGTTTACACTCAATCTTTCCAGGCAGAAGAAGAGGCCGTTGCGCCTCCTGCGTTGCCCCCGGTTGAACCAGTAGACGACGTTGTATCGGAAGACTGGAACGACCTTGGTTCGGGCTGGGGCGATTGACCATGTCGGACAAGCGCCTTGCTTTGCTTGCTTTGATGCTGGTGGGGCTCGCTCCGACGGCCTCAATTTTTGCGTCCTTCGGAACCGGTGATGGACTGCTTGGCCAAGTCGTATGGTTGGCTTCCAAGGCTTGGATGCTTGGGCTCCCTCTCTGGTGGCATCTTCGCGTTGACGGACAGACGTTTTCATGGTCTCCGGTTCGACAGGGTGGCGTCGGTATGGGGGTTCTCATCGGCGTTCTTTTTTCAGTGGTGATGGTGCTTGCGTGGCTCTTTATCGGCGAGTCTCGGGTCGATCGTGAAACGTTTCGAGCCAGCCTTGAGCCGTTTGGATTGACCAACGCCAACACCTACATCGCCGCCGCTGTTTTTTGGACGGTTGGAAATTCTGTTCTGGAGGAATACGTGTTTCGTTGGTTCTTGGTCGAAAAAGGTGAAGTGGTCTTTGGGCCAGGTTGGCCAACGATTTTCGCCTCTGCCGGTATCTTTGTGCTCCACCATTTCTTCGCACTTTGGTTCCTCGGCTTTTCAATTTCAGCCAATCTTTTGGCGTGTTTGGGCCTGTTCATAGGTGGGGCTGCTTTCAGTTGGCTCTACGTTCGTTACCGGAGCATCTGGATTCCATACATCACGCACGCCATGTGCGATGTGGTTGTGTTCGGCGTAGGCTACGTCCTTCTGTTCCTCTGAGCCGTACGGGATTCAAGGGCAGTATCGGTTGAGGTCGCGGGGGAAGAGAACCGTCTCACGCACATTGTTGGCTTTGGTGAGCGCCATCAGGATACGCTCCACACCCAGGCCCCAGCCTGCGTGGGGTGGGACGCCATGTCGGAATCCAGCGACGTAGAATTCGAACTCTTCTGGGTTCAAATCCATGGACTTGAGGTTCTCGACCAGCACATCAATGCGGTGTTCACGCTGTCCGCCAGAGGTCATTTCATCCCTGCCAAAGTTCAGGTCAAAGCCACGGGAAAGTTGCTGGCCAGTGCTTCCGTTCTCTCCTTCGATTTGATGAATGTAGAACGGTTTCAGTGACATCGGCCAACGAGGCAGGAAGTAGAATTGGGGGAGGTCCTGTGCGAGCAAGTCTGAGTTCTCTGCGTCGATGTCGTCACCCCATTCAATGGTGCCTCCTCGTTCCTTAATGATGCGGATGGCATCGTCATACTCAATGCGAGGGAAGGGCAGTTCAGGGACGATCACCTCGACCGTTTCCTCTCCTTGCTCCTCACGGTATTGATTGATGGTGGCGATGAGTGCCTGAGATTCTTCCTCTGCGGCAACTGACTTCCAGATGTGGTGAATCATGCGTTCAAGCACACCCATTACGTCGTCGTCGTTGGCCCAGGAGCACTCAATATCAAACGAGATAAATTCAGCAAGATGGCGATAGGTGTCGCTTTGTTCGGCACGGAATGCTGGGCCGATTTCGAACACGCGCTCCAAGCCACCGCTCATGCAGAGTTGCTTGAACAATTGGGGTGATTGGTTCAGAAACGCAGGACGGTCATAGAATTGCATGGGGAAAAGGTCTGCGCCTCCTTCGGTGGCAGTAGCGACAATTTTTGGCGTGTGGGTTTCAAAGAATCCTTCTGAAATCAGGTGTTCTCGGCCGAACTGGAGGACCTTTCCTCGAAGACGGAACATGGCGTTGACGTGTGAACGTCGAAGGTCCATGAAGCGGTTGTCAAGACGGGTGCTCAATTCCACATTCACGTTGTCCGTGACGCCGAGGGGCAATGGAGCTTCAGCCCGTGCAATGACATTGACCGAGGTCGCCACAACTTCGTAGGCCGGTGGAGGTGTAGGTTCTCCTTCCTTCACCTTTGGCGGACGCTTGAGGGCGACGGTGCCGGTGAATTGAAGGGTTGATTCTCGGGTCATGCGTTGCACGGTATCGAGGGCCTCTTCGCTGATGTTATCGGCCTTGAGGAACACCTGAGTCTTTCCTGTTCCGTCTCGGAGGTCAACAAAACAGATAGCGCCTTTCCCACGGTTGGTTTCCATGAAACCGATGACGGTGACTTCTTTGTCGATCAAGTCAGCACCGTTGGCTTGCAATTCGCCGAGCGTGTGCGTTCGGAAAGCGGTGGGAACCCATGTGGTCATGTTTCGGGGGCTGAGGCGTAGAACATGAAGCATTCGCCTCGTCTTTCAGCCACGGTGACTCGCTTTGGTTCTGCAGCAAAGCAAGGTGGACAAGGAGCCGTCGTTCCCGAAGTCTCTTGAACAGCGTCGTTTTGGTCGGTTCATGTCCAGCCGAGCAGGCCGTGCGGTGTTTTGTGTCCTCGCCTTGATGGCCATGAGCCTCACACCTCTGGTCGCTCCTGCGTCGGCCCATTCGTCGATTCTGCTCACCGTTGATGTTCAACACGCTGTTTTGGAACCTGGGCAAAGCATGAACCTCACCCTCAAAATAGAAAACAACGGTTCGTCCATTGAATCGTTTAACGTCACCGTCGATGACACCGGTTTGGCGGCACCATGGACGGTCATCCCTGTGGACGGGACGGTCAACAATGTCTTTCCCACTTGGAGCAAAAACACTACTCTTGTCGTTCGCCTCGCCGAAGGAGCTACGGTGGCCGACAGCGGTTCGTTCACGGTCAACGTCACCGAACCCGATAACGGGTTTACCTCAACGCTGACCGTCCTTGTTTCTGTTGCTCCCGCTTACCAGCCCTCCCTCTCGGTGAGTGGTTCGCCACTCATCACCATGGCTGCGGGGGCAAGCACCAATGTTTCATTCATCGGCCACAACCTTGGAACCGTCACCGACACCTTTCTTTTGGATGTAGAAGTTCAGCCAGACTTGGCCGCATGGTGGGCCAATCACACCAACGGTACATCCGGAAACAACTCGGGCGGTTCAGGCAACTCATCTGGCAACGGTACCGGGAGCAACGGGACCAACACCTCGTCAGTTTCTGTTTTGATGATGGGGAATAGCTACACCAGTGCGAACAACCTCGCCTCACTGGTTGAGGGCGTGATCGATGCTGACAACATCAACGGCACCGTTCGCTCGGTGAACAGCGGCGGCATGAAACTCCCCCAACATTGGTCCAACGTCAACACATCCGGGAATCAATGGAACACGACCCTTCGTGGCTCGCCGTGGGATTATGTGGTGCTGCAAGACCAGAGCCAAGTCCCCTCCTTCCCATCGACGAACTCCATGTGGCAGGACAGCAAAAACGCCTCCGTTTTGCTCAGCGATGCTATCGCAGACGAAGGTGCAGAGACGGTGATGTTCATGACGTGGGGATACCGAGATGGAGACAGTCTCAACACGTTCAACAACAACTTCACCGCCATGCAATCTCGGTTGACAGAAGGTTACACTCGGTACGCTGAGAACATCTCCTCTGCTGGAAATGCGGTCTGGATTGCACCGGTTGGCTTGGCCTACAAAACCGTGCATGATGCCGTGGTTGCAAACGGAGATGATCCCACCGTTTCGGGCAACCTGTTCTATGACCTCTACGCCTCTGACGGCAGCCATCCTTCGCTTACGGGGTCCTATCTTGCTGCATGTGTGTTCCATTCCACCATCAGCGGCGAAACATGTGTCGGCAGCAACGATAGCGTTAGCCTCGCCGCCAATGTAAAGTTGGCATTGCAAGAAGCTGCTGATGACACGGTGTTCAACCAAACCGCAGGAATGTCATACTATCCTTGGGAAGTTTCTGGGACGGCTGCTTTCGGTCTGGGCTCCTCAATTCCGCCGGGTTGGAACATTCAGTGGCAACAGGATGAACTTTCCAACATCCCAGCAGGTGGTTCGGCGACCACGTCCCTTTCCATCACGGTTCCCGCTGACGCAGCCCCTGATTTCTACGGATATCGGTTGACCATCGGTTCCACCAACGGCAACATCACTTCGTCGACCATTGTGGTGGTCGAAGTTGAGGCAGATCCTTCCGTTGCCACGGCTTTCCTCCGTCAGAACGACGTGTTCCTGCCCGGTGAGAGCACCCTGACGGGTGTGCAGGTCACCAACACCGGCAACGCACCTCTTGACCTAACGTGGGCCCTCTCTCACCCACCTTCATCAGGCGCCAGTTCGTGCATCGGGTCGCTTGTTTCTGCACAAACCAACGGCTTGCAACCTGACGCCATCGCTGAGGTTGGCCTCATGGTCGACGTGGATGAATCGGTGGACAGTTCCTCCCAATGTTGGTTCCGGCTCACAGCCTCGCACAACGTGGGTGAAACCGTGGTGGTGTTGGATGAACTTGATTTCATGATCGACATCGACGAAGCCGTCAATTTCTCTTTAATTGGGCCGCTCAGCATCGTGGACATCGTTCCTGCGACCGGGGTAAACTACGAAGTTCGCTTGACCAACCACGGGAGCGATGATGCCACCTTCTTCCTGGACATTACTGAGTCAAGCGGCCTTGACACGGTCCTGGTCTCGGCATCAGGCATTTCCGTTGCCGCTGGAGAAGTTGGGACGTGGACGGTGAACACCAAAGGTGATGCTGCGCTATCGGGCATGCTCCATCAAACCTTCTCGTCGACCTACAATGGCGAAACAGCCTCGCTTTCCGTGGCCATTAATCTCCTTGAGGTTGATGGCGTTGAACTTCTCCCGCCAAGTGAAGATCGCCTCCTCTTGACCCCGGGTTCATCCGCTTCAATGGCCGTCACACTGCGCAATGTGGGAACGTCCAATGTGTCGCTTTTGCCCACACTTTCAGGCCTTCCAGCAGACGTTGATGTTGACTATGATGTGCAAGGAGTTCAATTGAACCACAGTGAAGAACAAGTGGTTGTCTTGACGTTCAATGCAGCGACGGGTTCAACTCCCGGCACATCGGCCATTTCCTTGGTCTATCAGGACGCAGGCTTCAACGTCGCTTACAACTTTGATTTGGTCATCGTTGACCGCGAGGAGGTCTCGGTCAACAGCATTCAAAACCGCCTCTTGGCCAGTCCGAGTTCGGTATCAAGCCTCAACATTGATGTTACCAACCTTGGCACCTCCTCGGAGGTCTATGTGGTTGAATGGTCCACACAAAGCCAAGGCGATTGGTTTGACTTCACCCTTACTCCCACCACCTTCCAACTGTCATCAGGTATCACTCAGCAGGTTTCAATCGGCGTTCAGGAACGAACTGCTGGTGCTCCAAGCGACGGGGTTGTGTACACCCTGCGGGTCGTTTCCACCAGCAACGCCGAGGTCAGCGACACGGTGAACTTGACCATCCAACCCGTGATGGCGGGGGCCGATCTCACCATCTTGACCGATGTCGATGAAGCAAAGCCAGGAGGTTCGGTGTATGGTTCCATGATTCTGACCAACACGGGCAACACGGAGGACACCTTCTCGATTACAACGGTGGGCACGGACTGCGGGCTTGATGTGTCGGTGACCGTGGGTCCCGGCCTCTCCACCGATGCTCTTGGTTGGTCCTGTGTTGTGGCCAACGACGCAGCGGCAGGCTCCAATGGTCTGTCGTTCCGTGCCGTCAGCTCGGTACGGAGCAACATCGTGGTTGAACAAAGCGAACTCTACACCGTTGAGGCCGCTTGGCCAGGTGATTCTTTGGTGGCCTTGTCGTTCGCAGATGGCCGCCTTTCGCTTGGTGTGGACAGTTCGACATCAACGGTCTTGACGGTCTCAAATCTCGGCAACGCAGAGGTTTCTGGAACCTTGGATGCGTTCGGACAAAACACTGGCTTGATTGTGCTGGACTGGAAGCGCATGAACGATGATACTGCCACGAATGATTTCACCCTCACATCGGGTTCAAGCGTAGATTTCCTGTTGACCATCACTTCAAACACCGCTCGCACTGCTTCATCGGAGGTCGTGGTCAGAGCCACCTCTACAGGTGGCGGCGTGCTCACCACCGATGAGTCAGTTCCTCTTCCCATCGTCCTCGAAGGCCCTGCGCTTCCACCGAATGGATTGGCTTTGCCACTCGGAATCAGCGTGAGTCAGTCAGCTACGCTTGGCGTGATGGGGGCAGGCTGGCTTTTGGCCATCGTTGCCGTCCAACTGCTTCGGCGGACTTCCCGAAAAGATGAGGAAACCATTGAAGAAGAATCAGAGGACGAGGATGATGAATCTGAAGAAAAGGAGCTTCCGGAACTCGGCTACAATGAATGTCGCTTGGATGGTGAATCAAAGGTGTCATGTCCAAACTGCGAGGGTCGCCTGGGCGTTCCCCGAGGCAGCGTTCCGCCGTTCAGATTTAATTGCCCACAATGCGGTGAGAAGATTCGCGTCGTCGAGTGATCATTGCCGCTGGGCCACCAGCAAGAACGCTGTGTGACCGAACGGTCCGTTCACAGGTCGCATGCCGCCTTTCGATGCTCGACCCCACTCGCGTTCCATCAATTCGCCGGCCCATTCAACGGTGAGTCCAGCGGCTTCACATGCCTCCCAAGACCGTTCCAATTGGGAACTAACCGGGCAATAGCAGGCGAGCCGTCCTCCTGGCACAAGGAGTTGGGCACTGGCTTCGATGGCTGGCGGATGGTCTGGGAGGTCAAGGATAATCGCATCAAATCCGCTTGCGAACTCGACGATGGCTTGGATGCTTTCTTCGATGGGGCCCTCAATGTGGTGATGTCTGGGGCTTTCACCCCATGCAGCGGTGGTGCGTCGGAGGTTCTCAAGGGCGACTTCAGCATGCTCAGCACGGGGCTCAACGGTGACATGGATTCCACTTTGCCCGATGACGCGTTGGATGTACATCGAAAGGCCAGCACTGCCAATGCCGGCTTCCAATACCGTGTCGTTGGGACCTAGGCCAAGTCGGGCGAGGAAAAATCCAGCATCTTTGCTTCCAATCGTCTGCGCTCTACGCATCATTCCTTTGGACAGTTCAGGAAGGCGAGGAGGGAGGCGAAGAAGTTCTTTTTGACCAATCTCAACTCGGCCACCCAAGGGAATGTTTTCCAGGGATTCAACGGGATTAAAAACGCCCAATCCCTTTACTTTCTGTTGGTGGTTGGTCAATTCGACAACGTAGGTTTTGCCGTTATCTTCCACCAACACTGCCCATTCTTCGGTGGTCACAAACCACGCTACAAGGCGGTTAATGTTAAGGTTCACCATTCCTATAATAACAGCGTACTGAGGCGATGTTGCGAGGCATGCCGATGGACACAGGTGCGTGTTTTTTATATACCCCCAAGGGTTGCATCTACTATGATAAACAACACCCGACGCCTATCCGTTGCTTTGGTCGTCCTCTTCGTTGGAAGTTTGCTCTCCGGGGCTGCCGTTGAACTCAACAAAGATTCCGTGTCCCCAGAATTCAAGGATGAACCTGTCGTCATGGAGGCGACCAGCCCTGGCTACCCTGTGTTCGCTGAATACATGGGCGCTCACTGGTGTGGTCCATGCCACACGGCCTCGGCCAACCTTCACAACCTCTACGGAACCAACGGCGGTGGCGGTACACAATCTGAGGATTTCACATACATCTCGTTCTGGGAGTCGCCTTCAAGCGGCAATCCAAACCTTTCGCCAATCAACCGACGGGCCCACATCCAGAGCGCCCCAGGATACGGCAACACCATCCCTACGGTGGTTTGGGGCGATGCAAGCCAAGGCACTTACTTCTCAAACGGCTATTCAGCGGACGCCCGCTATCAGAGTGGCGGAAACAGCAAAAACGCTGCTGACTATTCGCTCTCCGTCTTCCAATCACCCAACGGCGCAAACATGGACATCGAGATCAAAGCAACCTACACGGGCTCTGGGTCAACGACGGTGTACATCTACGGGGCCGTCACCGAGGAATACTCTCCGGAAGCCTACAGTGGGTCTCCTAACCCCCACCCACATCACGTGTGGAAGAAGTGGCTTCTCAATACGGGTGGCACTGGGTTTGAATCCGTCACGCTCACCGCCGGTTCACCGGTCACCAAAACATGGTCTGTGCCTCTCTCAACGGTGCGAGCAGGTGGCAGCAACACTGCCGTTGACAACTTTTTGACCGTGGCTGCTCTCCTTAGCGGCGACCACACGGCCCATCGAGACCTCGTCTCTGCTGCCGACTCCAACATGGGTCCAAACATGGACATCGGAGTTTCCGGCCTCAAAGTCACCAACGCTCAAGGTGCCGAATCCTATGTGCGCGGAGATGTTGTCACCCTCGAAGCCGATGTCAAAAACATGGGCGACCTCGATTATACCAACGGAGGAACCCTCGAATTCTTTTACAAAAACGGTGCAACCACGACATCCATTGACACCGTTTCCATCCCAACACTCAACGCTGCTCCAGGCTCTTCTTACCTAACCGGCACGGCTACGTTTGACACTTCGAACCTACCGGACGTCGTTTGGTCAACCAACTTCGGTGCCCGCTTGATTGGCCTCAACGGAGACGGAAGCTCGACCAACAACGTCCAAGAAATTGGCGTAAATCACGATCGCTTGCCGCTCGGAAAGACTCCGCAGGTGATCGGTTCTGACGTTGTTGAGCGTGGTGAATTTATCACCGTTCTATCGAGAGGCGACGCCAACGATAACGTTGACACCATCGATTCAATGACCTTTGAAGTTGAAGTCTCTCCCGCCAATCAAAACGCCTGGGATTCCAGCATTGTGTCTGGTGGCGACAAAGTCATCTATCGCGACTCACCACAGGAAGGTCGAGAATACATCGTCACTCCCCTCATGACCATGGCGGCAGGCGAATACGACATCCGAACTCGCACCGTTGATGGCCGAGGTCAATCCAGCACATGGATTGTTGCAGAAGACATGTTTGAACTTGCAAACGGGCGTCCAATCATCGTCGCCGACCCGGTGCCTACAGTGATGTGTGATCTCTCTACCAAGGTCAGCATGGATGGCCATGTTTCCGATCCTGAGACTCCGCTTTCTGAACTGATCATCACTTCCACCAGCGAGAACTTTATCGCATGGCATGCTGACACCGGAGAACTTGAAGTTGTCTTCCCTTACGATAACGGATGCCCCTTGGGACAAAAGGGAATTGAAATCAAAGTCAACGATGGAGGCGACTACACCGACGCCGGAGAATTGCCCTACGGTACGCTTCTGTTCAACGTTATTGAGAACGGTCAGCCTCGCTGGGCAGGCCTTCCGATTCAAGTGATTGACGAAGGCGGTAGCGGAGAACTCCTGCTCACCCAATACCTTTCAGACACAGACGATTCAGGTGAGAGTACTGATGTGTCCACTCTTTCTGTTCAAATCTTGGAGAATTCCAACCCTGATGTGGTCGAAGTGGAACTTCGAGGAAACGACCTTGGCTTCCATGCCGCTGACAACGATGTTAATGGCGAAACGGTGGTAACCTTGCGTGCAAGCGACGGCGAGCAATTCTCTGACCAAACCATCACCATTCGAATCAACCCAATCAATGACGCTCCACGCCTTGACATGACCGACATCGAGGAGTTCTCGCTCAAAACCAACCGTCAAAAGGTGATTAACCTCAACAGCCGCCTTACTGACGTGGACAGTCCACAGGGGACCTATTGGGTCAACAACCCGCAATCCACTGAGACAGGGTCTGCGCGTTTGGTTGCAGGCGACCTTCTTCTCAACTTCGAGGAAGTTGGTGCCCAAACCGTCACGATTTCCACCACCGACGGATACGCCACCAACAGCTACCAAATCACCGTTAACGTGTTCGATGCGCTACCGTTCTATGTCTCAACGACGAACGATGGGTCAGGACACCTCTACGTTGACATGACTGACAGGTACGAGACGCAGACACCTACAGCAAACTTTGCGCTGACCGAATCTGCTCCGACCTTCACCGTGATCTCGGTATCATGGTCATTGTGCAATGAACTGTCGGGTACATGTGATGGTTTTTGGGAATACGACCTTGACATGTCCCGGTCCAACACCGGCTGGACGCAAGAAATGAACATCCCCTCTCCGTATGGAGACGGAGACTATGCCCGTGTCAACGGCATGCGCAACATGGATTACATCGGCTTGACCGTCCGTTCTGTTGATGATACCGGCCAGGAATACAAAACCAGTCAAACCACCAAGTGGTTAACCACCGAAGCACTCCCCGAGCCCGTGGACATGGACGACGCCCTCATTGAGTGGTACGTCGCTGACCTCGTCGAGGACATTGCTGAGGTTGAAACGCAACTTGCAGAAGGCGCAAGCGGACAAGACAAACTTTCGCTTGAAGCTCGCCTGATGGAGCTGAACACCAAATTTGACCTTGCCTGCGACGACCCTCGAGCCGATTGTCCATCCGACAGTTTGCAGAGCAATGGCGCAGATGGAGAGGCATTGAACATGAACGTCGTTTGGATCATTCTTGGCGTGCTCATCGTTTCGTCCCTTCTCGGGTTGATGTTCATGCGGGGTCGTCGTGGTGACGAAGCTGAACCAAAATGGAACCAAGAAAGCCTTCCTTTCCATGATTCCGTGGCCAATTCCATGTATGGCGGTACACAGGAACTCTTCCAACAACCAGTGGCTGCAGTTGCTCCAGTGGTTGCCGTTGCTCCTGCTTACGCTCAAGCAGCCCCAGTGGTTGCTGCCCCAGTGGTTGCTGCCCCAATCGCCGCACCTGCAGGTCCCCCGCTACCACCGGGTGGTTTGCCAGCAGGCTGGTCGATGGAACAGTGGACCTACTACGGACAACAATACCTTGACCGGCTAAACCAACAATTGTGATGGCGACTTTATGACCCCTTGCGGGGGTCTATGGAAAAGCATACCCCTAAAGGGGAGTTAGGAGAGGAGATAGCGTGTCGGATGAAAACGAAACCCCCAGCGAAGAGGGCCTCAGTGAGGCTACTCAAGGTTTGGAAGAGGTGGCGTCTGAGTCCGAAGAACCGACAACGACCGTTTGGTCGCCTGAACCTACCGGTGCTGACGAAATCTTGGACCAATCAGTAGCCGACTGGATTTCAGAGGTTGAGTTTGAGTCGACGGCTGACGTCCCAATACCCGACCGCTTGGTCGACCAAGTCATCGGGCAAGAAGCCGGTTCGGTCGTCATCAAAAAAGCGGCAGAACAACGCCGACACATGCTGATGATTGGAGACCCCGGAACAGGGAAATCCATGTTGGCCAAATCTATGACTGACTTGCTTCCAAAAGATGCCCTCGAGGACGTCCTGGTTTACCCAAATGAGGATGACCAAAACGTACCGCGTGTGCGAACGGTCCCAGCGGGTCGAGGCGAACGAATCGTCAAGGTTCAGAAGGAAGCCATTCGCCAGCAGCGAGAAAAATCTCAACGCATGCTTTTCATCGCTTTTGCTGCGATTGGATTTTTGATCCTTATTGCTGCGCTTCAATCCGGTGATTTATTCACCCTCTTGTTCGGTGGTTTCCTCCTCGTTTTCGGCTACATGTTCATCCGCAGCCGCTTGGGCGCCGTTGATGACAGCCGTATCCCGAAAGTCCTCGTGAAGCATGATTTGAATGAACTTCCTCCCTTTGTGGACGCCACCGCCACCCTTTCTGGTTCATTGTTGGGCGATGTACGCCACGACCCGTTCCAATCTGGTGGAATGGAAACACCGGCCCACGACCGTGTTGAGCCCGGAGCCATCCACCGTGCCCACAAGGGCGTGCTCTACATTGACGAAATCAACCTTCTTCGCTTGGAGGAGCAGCAAGCGCTCCTCACCGCTATGCAGGAACGGGCTTTCCCCATCTCTGGGCGTTCCGAGCGTTCTTCTGGTGCACTCACCAAGACCGAAGCCGTGCCCTGCGACTTCATCCTGATTGCTGCTGGAAACTTGGATGCCATCCAAGGCATGCATCCAGCTCTCCGAAGCCGTATCCGTGGATACGGCTACGAAGTCTACGTTAACTCAGAGATGCCAGATACATCTCGAAACCGTCGCCGGCTCATTCGCTTCATCGCTCAAGAGGTCCTCCGCGACCTTGA
>VMHT01151197.1_pt1 | contig 15770 bp, 20 predicted proteins | sample 4693611 | NCBI WGS metagenome assembly VMHT01 (sample SAMN12280063, study PRJNA550983) | marine metagenome | isolation source: seawater sampled from same location over 5 years 0.02-0.2 micron viral filtrate | place: USA: collected off the coast of southern California halfway between the port... ... | reverse complement strand
AATCAGCGCCGACTGACGGCCAGTATTGCTGGGTGCAGATCAAGGGCATGGCAACCATGAACGCAGCCCTGACAGCAGGCGCTGACGGTGATCCGCTGACGCCAACTGGTTCAGCAGACGGCAAGCTAGATGTTTCAGCAGATGTGACAGACAATGTCTGTGCCATTGCTGGCGACATCAGCGACAAGGAAATCATCTGCGATTTCCCAATGTAAAACCACGGGGGCGGGGCAACTCGCCCCCTTTTTCTATGCAATCGGGAGGATTGATATGAGCGAAAAAGGCATCTTTTTCGAGCGAGAACTTAATGGTCAAAAGCGTGACTTTTGCCGGATTGAAATTGCAGGCATGCGCGACATTTGGGAAGGCCCAGCGCGGCCAGAAGATTTGCAGCGGTTCCCTGCTGAATGGAAAGCATACAAGGGCAAGAAGAGAAAGCCCCGCACTAAAGGCACCGGCCTAGCAGAACTGCCCGGAATGACAGAGCCGCGCCGGACAGAACTTGAACTGCATGACATTGAAACGGTTGAAGCACTGGCAGCAGCCGAAGAAACAACGCTGCGCGGTATTGGTGAGCCATATGTTGAACTTGCCAAGATTGCAAAGCTGCAAGTCGAAGCGACCAAGCGAAAAGACGACCTGGTGGTTGAGGTGGCTGTAGCAGCCCAGAGCTTGGCAGAAGAGGTGAAACATGAGCCTGCTGACAATAGCGCAAGCAGTAGCTGACTTTACAGGGTTTGAGCGTCCGTCAACCGTCGTTGGCAACACAGACCCTATTGCACGCCAGCTATTTGCCTTCATCAACCGTGAGGGCAAGCAACTGATGCGCTCGAACAACTGGCCGGTGCTGCTGAAAGAACACACTTTCAACACGGTCAACGGGACACAGAGTTACGATCTGCCGACTGACTATGACCGATCTGTGGGCAGCACCATGTATAACCGCACCGATCTGGATCAGATGGTTGGGCCTATAACGCCCCAGCAGTTCCAGCAGGATCGCTATGGCACAGCCAGCGCAGGCATCACGCAAAAATTCCGTTTCAAGCCGTCAAGCAATGTCTTGAAGTTTGACATCACCCCGACACCAACATCAGCCGAATCTATTGGCTTTGAGTATGTCTCTAGCCACTGGAATCAAAGCAGCGGCGGCACCTCACAAGCCGCTATGGCAGCAGATACTGATGTAGGCATCCTTGATGAAACACTGATTGAGATGGGCGTCACCTGGCGTTTCAAGCAGAACCACGGCCTGACATATGATGAAGATTTTAGGCAGTACCAGCTTGAACTTCGTCAGGCCATCAGCCGTGCAGGCGGTGCGCCGGTCATCAGCCTGGATGATGCCAGACGCCTTCTGGTCAGCCCATACAGCTACAATCTGCCTGACAGCGGATATGGGGCCGTCTGATGCTGCAAGCGCTGCCGACATCCAGAGGCTACCGCGTCAAGGCGGTCAGCGTGCCAGCCCCTGTGGGCGGTCTTAACAGCCGCGACAGCATCGATGCAATGGCACCGACAGACGCGCTGATTATGTCCAACTTTTTTCCCACGGTGGAGAAAGTAACCCTGCGCGACGGATACACCAGTTTTTGCACAGGGATTGGCACAGGCAATGTTGAAACACTGGTTGAGCATAATGCTGGCGCAAACCGGCAGCTTCTGGCGATCGGCAGCAACGGCACGCTTTACCAGATCGACAGCGGGACAGCCGTCAGCAAGAAAACCGGCCTTGCCAACGGCAGGGCAGAAAGCATTGAGTTCAACAACAACTCCATCTTTGTGCCGTCAGGGGCGAACGTGCCTTTTAGCTGGAACGGGTCGAGCGCCAGCGATTTGTCGATCACGCTGTCTGATAGCGTCAACGCCAACACGCTGACCGGCGTACACGCGCACAAAAACCGCGTCTATTACTGGACTGGCACAAGCCAGAACTTTTATCACAGCGCCACTGTGGACACCTTCCAAGGCAACTTTACCAAGTTCCCTGTCGGCTTGGTCGGCACATTCGGCGGCAACATTATCATGATCAACACCCTCACGATTGACGGAGGGGAAGGGGTCGATGACCTTCTGTGCATCATCATGACAAGCGGCGAGGTGCTACTGTATTCAGGCTCTAACCCTGCCAGTGATTTCAGCCTTGTTGGTACGTTTCGGATTGCAGAGCCGATCAATGAAAAACGGGCCATTGCCAAGCTGGGTGGCGATGTGATCGTGATGACCAAAGAGGGCTATTTGCCTTTAAGCCAGGTCGTGCGCCAAGACATTGTGGGCAACAAGGCAGCAGCCATTTCAGAGAAGATTCGCGGCACCGTCATCAGTCAGGTCAAGGCCACCGGTACATCAACCGGCTGGCAAGTCTTTGTTAGCCCTGATGGCGACAAGGTTTATTTCAACTATCCGACTGGCGACCTTGATCCCTTCAACCAGCATGTTTTCAACCCGATCATCAGGGCGTGGTGCATCTTTGAAAATCTGCCAGCCCATGTCTGGGGGCAGTTCAATGGCGATACGTTTTTCGGTAGTTCAGGCGGCGTTGTATTTAAGGTGACTGGTGATGCTGATAATGGTGAAAACATTGTTGGTGATTTGGCAACGGCCTACAACTATTTCGGCGACAGGGGCGGTGTAAAACGCTTCAGCAGCGTTCAGCCCATGCTTGAGGGCGAGACTGACATTGTGTTCAGTTTTGGCGTAGGCGTCGATCAAACGCCTGTCGCGACCATTGATGTCTCGCCGGTTACATTTCAGTCAAATCTGGCGGCGTGGGATACCGCCACCTATGACGACTTTTTCTGGGCTGACACGGCTGGCGCTGGCGTTACCAAGCGGCGCAAGGCGGTCAACCGGCTAGGCTACTCCAGTGCATTGCGGATCAAGGTTGCAACCAGCACGCAGACAATCTCGTTCATCAGCGCTCACTATACCTTTGCACCAGGGGGGCCTCTGTAATGGCATTTTCCGGCGGTACGTTTTCACGCACATTTGACTGCACGACAGATCGTGACAATGGCGTCAAAATCCTTGCGTCAAAGTTTGATACTGAATTGGACGGGTTCGCAACGGGCCTCTCCACTTGCATCCTTAAAGACGGCACACAGACATGCACGGCGGCAATTCCGTTTGCAGAAGGTCTGACAGTGCCTGACAACAAAACCATCGTCCTTGGCACCAATAGCGACATCACCATTCAGTATGATGAAAGCACAAACGACAGTCTTGAGATTGCAGCCAATGTAGAGGGCGCGGCACTTGGCATTGTATTGAAGGCTGACCAAGGCGATGACAATGCAGACCAGCATAAGCTCAACATCGCTGACGGCGGCACACTGACGCTGGGCAGCAAGATTAGCGGCAGCTTTGTCAGCTACCTCACCCACACGCCCAACAGCACTGTCGCCAGCAGCACAACGGCTGTTGCAGGCAATCTGACTGTCGGCGGTGATCTGACTCTGGGGTCAGGCGCTGTCATCAGCGAGGCTGAACTTGAGGCCATCGACGGCGTTACAGCAGGCACGGTAGCAGCATCCAAGGCCGTCATTGTGGACAGCAACAAGGACATTGCCAGTTTCCGCAACGTGACGCTGACCGGCGAGTTGGATGCTGGGTCACTAGACATCAGCGGCGATGCTGACATTGATGGCACGCTGGAAGCTGACGCCATGACGCTAAACGGCACGGCTATCACGGCCACAGCGACGCTTGATACCGGCATCTCAAACAACAACGTGCCAAAATTCACCAGCGGCGTGGCTGACGATGATTTTCTGCGCGTGGCTGGTACAGCCATCGAAGGCCGGTCTGCATCTGAGGTGCTGTCAGATATAGCCGCACTGCCACTGGCTGGCGGCTCAATGACCGGCGCGGTCACAATCACGACTGCCGACAACAACGCACAGCTTACGCTTAAATCTACAGACGCAGATGGCAGTGTTGGCCCAGTTTTTGATTTAGTCAGAGATAGTGCGTCTCCTGCTGATGGAGATTCCATTGGGCAAATTAAATATATTGCTGACAACGATGCCGGTGAAGCTACCACTTACTCTAGTGCTTTTACCACACTACGAGATGCTTCAGACGGCGCAGAAGACGGTCAAGTCATAAACTATGTGATAACCGGCGGTTCATTAGTAGACCACTTGCGTATGGGCAGGGGGTCTGCCAATGGTCAGTCTGAAGTCACCATCAACGAGGGCAGTGCCGACATCGACTTTCGTGTCGAGTCTAACGGTAACGCTAACATGCTGTTTGTTGATGCTAGTGCTGACGCTGTCGGTATCGGCACTGCCTCACCTGCCACCGCTGGGGTGGGCTTGCACGTTCAGACATCAAGCACATCTATTTCAGATACTGTAACAGCAGATGTGCAAGCCATCTTTGAGCGCAATGGCAACGCTGGCATTGCTATTGTTAGCGGTGCAAGCAGCATCGGCTCTTTGAAATTTGGTGCGCCGGGTGATTTAGATGGCGGGCGCATCGTATACTCTCAAAGCGAAGACAGTATGCGGTTCCTCACAGCCGACCAAGAACGCATCCGCATCACATCGACCGGGCGGCTCGGTGTCGGCACTTCAGCCCCGGCTCACAACGTCGAAATTGTTGCAACAAACGCCGGTTCTGTAAACGACAGTCTGCAAATCCGAAACAACGCCACATCCAGTGGCACAGGCTCTCGCATACGCTTTATCAACTCGACTGATGAAAACTCAGATGCAAACGGTGCGTCAATCGCTTCGGTGCGTAACGGCAACGACAACGACCTAGTTTTCGAGACTGAAAACAGCGAAGCTATGCGCATAGACGCCAGCGGCCGGTTATTGATTGGAGATGGAACCGCAAACGCCGCCGGGTCATTGCTAGAATTACAAACAGCACAAAATACTGCAAACGTGCTGTATATGCTTAAAACGAACCAAGTCGAAATGACTATGGGCTTCAAATCCAGCACAGATACTAATTTTTATATTGGAACTGGGTCATCAACTATTGGGACAAACGGTGTTTTTCTAAGCAATACAGGCAACAGCTTTAGTAGCGTTTCCGATGAAAGAAAAAAAACAGTCATAGAACAAATTGAAAATGCATCCGCAAAAGTCTCTACCCTTCGCACAGTTATCGGGCGGTTTAATCACGATGAGGATGACCAACGCAGACCATTTTTAATGGCTCAAGATGTTCAAGCGGTTTTGCCGGAGGCAGTCAGCGAACTACCAGATGAAGACGGCACACTAGGTCTTTCTTACACAGATGTAATTCCATTGCTGACCGCAGCCCTGAAAGAAAGCATCGCCAAGATTGAAGACCTAGAAACACGACTAGCCGCGCTTGAAGGAGCATAAACGAATGGCAAACACCTACACTTGGAATTTCACATTTGATGTCTGCAATCAGCCGCAAAATCAGCATGACGACGTAATCTCAACGATTCACTGGCGCGTCACCGCCGTCAGCGACTCCGAGACAAACGCAGAGGGCCAGCCGCTGTCTGTGTCAGCATACGGCACCGCTGGCATTGAGACGCCGGAAGCTGATGACCCTGATTATGTAGCTTTCAATGACATCACGAAAGACTGGGCAAAGGCCAAAACGCTTGAAAGCCTCGACAAGACTGAGGCTGAGATGCAGACGCTTCTCGATGACCAAATGACCGCACTGGCTTCACCGCCGATGCGTCAGGCTGTGCCTGCTGGCTGGTGATGAGCAAGCCCACCGTCACATCTGTCAAAGCTGAACTGGACACGCTCACGGCTGTCAGCCAAGAGCGTTTTATTGAGTTACTCAGCCGCGTGAAGCGCCTTGAAACCATCATGGTCGGGTCTGCCGGCACAACCATCGTCCTGCTAATCGGCGTCCTACTAACCGGGTGATCCACGCATTTTTGTTGTTCGTGTTTTTGGACGGCAAGCTAGTTTCAAACGATCTGTATTTTCGAAATCTTGATGAGTGCCTGTCCTTCTCTCAGCGCATTGCGCGTCAGGGGAAGAAGGTGACGTCGTATTGCTTACCAAAATTTATCGATCCTGAAAAAGTGAGGGTGTATTGATGCTAGACCCGGTCACGATAGGGACTGCCGTTCAGGTGGCGACCGGGGCTTTCAAGGTGCTCCAGCGTGGCTTTGCCGCCGGCAGAGAACTAGAGCAGATGACAGCAGATTTAAGTAGGTGGATGTCGGCTGTTTCAGATGTCGATCACCTGGAAAAAAGCTGTAAGAACCCAAGCCTGTTTCTCAAGCTAACGAAGGGAAAAAGTATTGAATCACTCGCGCTCGAAGCCTTCACGGCCAAAAAGACTTTAGAAGATCAACGATACCACCTCAAAATGGCCATACAACTCACGCGAGGAACTGCGGCTTGGTCTGAACTGTTAGCGCTGGAAGGCAAAATTCGTCGTCAGCGCCAAGAGGCCGTATACGCCGCCCGACAAAGACGGCAGAAAATCATTGAGTACATTGCTTGGACTGTTGTGATCGGGGCCAGCTTGGCCACGCTGACAGCCTTTGTCCTGCTCCTCAAGGCGCACACAGCGCAGGCAGCAAACGACCTGACGGTCTGCCGCCTGGTCAAGTGTATGAAGATCGACAAAGACACCACAGCGTGCGTTTACAGGGGCGCTCACAATACACAGGAAACCCTGATGTTTTCGCCTTATGAGTTCCGGCCACGCGAATATTTGTGCCAATGGGACATTGACCAGCCGCCACCGCCTGACATTTACGAGACGTTAAAAGGCATCAGGGACAGCCAAAATTGAACCGCATTATTTTTGGCGCAGACGACTATCTAAAATCATGGGCAGCCAAGCGCATTGGCATTGACCAGTTTGGGCCAAGCGTGGCGATTGGCGTGCAGCGTGACGATCAGATCATTTGCGCCGCCATTTATCATGATTTGAGGGAAGGGCAGATCGAGGCGTCAATAGCTGCATCCTCCCGGCGCTGGGCGTCCCGATCTGTCCTGCATACATTGTTTGCCTACCCGTTCAAACAAGTCGGGGCGCATCGGCTGCTAGTGCAGTGCAGCGAGGCCAACGCCAAGGCAATGAAGATGAACAGGCAGCTAGGCTTTACGCAAGAGGGCAGGCTGCGGCATTTGCATGGGCCAGATGATGGCATTCTGTGGGGCATGTTGAGGGATGAATGTAAATGGATAAAGGGTCAAAGTAATGGGCAAGTCAGCGCCTTCACCACCACCAGTTCCTGATCCAAACGAACTGATCAACGCTCAAAGCAATGCGAATCGCATCACGCAGTTTACGCCGTATGGCAATCTGCTGTTTGGCTCTGTGGGCGATCAGGGGCAGTTTGTGCAAGGGCCAGTGCCGGACGATGGGCAGGCGGCAGCATTCACGCAAGAAACACCGTTTCAGGCACAGTTGCGTGCGGCGACTGAAGGCACCGGACTGGGGCTGGGCAATCTGGCATTCAATCGCGTCACAGGACGACAAGTCATTGGCCAGAACCCTGATGGCTCACCGATTTTTGCTGATGATCCTGATTTCCAGAACCCGTTCAGAACGGCACCGACATTGGCTGGCGTGCAGCAGGCACAAGACATTGACCCGACTACCGGCCTGCCTGCGTTCCAGAGCCAGATCAGCACGACCACGCCAATGCCTACAAGCATTGACACTGCCGGTTTGACAGCCCTACAGAGCGATCCAGAGGCGTTTCGGTCAAACATCGAGCAAACACTGTTCAACCGGCAGCTAGGGCTGTTGCAGCCAGAGTTTACGCAGCAGCGTGAGGCGCTCGAACAGAACCTTGCAGATCGCGGCATTCCGATCACATCACAAGGTTATAACGACGCTGTGAACCGTCTTGAGACACAGCAAGGTGAACAACTAGGGCGTCTGGCACAGCAGGCGACACTGGCGGCAGGGCAGGAATCTGACCGGCTGGTCAATCAGGCACGCAACATCCGGGCGCAGCAGTTTGGTGAGCGTGCGGCCAGCGGTGAGTTCGGACTGGCGGCCCAGGGCCAAGGCTTTAGTCAAGCGGCTGCTAACACGCAGCTTGCCAACGCGGCACGCCAAGACACTGTGGCCAATCAACTGCTGTCAAACCAGATCGCTAATCAAGCACGCAGCCGCCAGATTGCAGAGCGCAATGCGCTGCGCGGTCAGAACTTCAACGAACTGGCAGCACTGCTGGGTGGCCCACAAATCCAACAAGGCAGCTTCTTTGCACCTGGCGGCATTGATACGCAGGGCGCGTTTGGCGCACAGATGGCGGCGCAACAAAACGCATATAATCAGGCGATGGCATCGAGGTCAGCAGACCTTGGCGGCTTGTTCGGATTGGCTGGCAATCTTGGCGCAGCTTACTTGTTGAGGTAAACGATGGCACACACACCATTTCACGGTCTGATGCAACCAGGCCAACGCCCGTCAATGCAGTTTCAGCAGCTTAATCAGGCGTATCAGTCCGATCCGCGCCGCATCCTTGGCCAAGCGCTGATGGGGCAGGGCGCAAGTTCTGCGCCGGTCAGGACGCCACTACAAGGGCTTGGCAGGCTGTCTAGCGCACTGGTGGGCGCATACCTACAGCGCAAGGCTGGTGATGCACAAGTTGAGCGTGAAACAGATTATGAGCGCCGTTTAGGTAATGCTTTAAGTGGTTTGGATTTGGGCAACGTGCCGGGTTTGAGCGCTTTGTCAGAAGTGAATCCGCTTGCTGCACTGACAGCAGGCGTTGGTTTGGAAGGTCAACTTGCCGTAGCTAGAGCGAGGGCCAAACCAACAAACACAAGGCGAGATATGACGTCACAAGAGGTGGCCGCCACGGGGCGTGATCCAAGTTTGGGTGTTTATCAAATTGACACGCTGGGCGCAATTTTCCCACCAAGCGGCGCACAAGTCACGGGTAACATCAGCAATCGTTATGATGCGATGGACGAGGTGGTTCGACTGAGCCAATTACCGGAACGCACGCCAACACAACAAGCACGCTTCAATTTGCTTACTGCTGACATGGCCAAGCCACGCCCGATTACAATTCCAGATGGGACTGGCGGCACAATGACCGTTATGCAGCCCGGAATAAACGTGAATGAAATTCTTGGAGGCACAACAAGCAGTGGACAGCCAATCACACAGGGCGATCCAGCCGCTGGGGCGGCCGGCGGCGGTGACGTTTCTGGAATCCCAGGTGGTATTATTGTTGGTGAAAAACCAGACCAGTTGACCACGGCGGAAGCGAGTTTCGTGGCAGATGCAGCGTCAGCGTCTGCTGATCTGCAAACCGTTATAGACCTAATGTTTAACGGTGATCTGTATGCCGGCGAATACAACCAAGGACTTGCAGTCGCTTCCGGCTCCAGCGTGGGGCGCGCAGTGCAAGGTGCTGAAGCGCAAAAATTATTTGATGCACTAAATAATTTGGTTGATTTACGACTGCGTGATCGTACCGGCGCGACAGCAAATCCTTTTGAAGTGACACAGTACCTCGAAGGGGTCACGCCAGGATTGACTACAAGACCAGATGCGGCGAGGGCAAAAATTGGTCGCTTGGTCACTGAGATAAACGCAAAAATAGGTGCGTTTGCAGCAGGCAGAAAAATACCGAATTTGAAAATGTTGGAATTGCCAGAACCTCCAAACGGGACTGATGACACTGAAACCGTTGGCGACATTAAACTTTAGGTGAGACATGGCCAAATTAGCTGAAAATCTGACAGGTGCGCCACTAGCCATTAGACAAGTCTTGGCGTCTGTCCCTGATGGCCAAAAGGTGGAGGTATTGGGGCAGTATTATGAAACCGTGCGTAGAGGGTCAGACATACTTGCCAAAAATGCCGACAATAGTGCCTTGAAAAAGAGAATAGACGCGGACGCAATTTATTTTGTGCAAGATGACGGGGCGCTTCAAGTGCTTGATCCACCAGGGTTCCTGCAATCTGTTTTTCCGCCGCGTGTTGATGTCGGAGATATCGTTGAAGGTGGTCGCACCATTGCAGAAACCGCTGGTGGATTGATTGGCGGCGCAATACCACTTGCTGCTGGTCAAATGGGGCCACAGGCTTTGGTGCCGGAAGAAGTGTATACCGTGCCAGCAGGCGCTGCGATTGGCGCAGAGTTCGGTGGTCAAATGTATGACCGCACAATGGATGTGATATCTGGTGGTGCTATACCACGCGGCACGCCACTGCAAGAAACAGGTCGGGCTGCGACCAACATTGGCCTTGAGATGGCCGGTGGCAGGGCGGCTGATGCTGCGGTGAGAGGGGTGAAGACTGCCATACAAAAAGGCACGCAAGCCCTGACAGGAATCAGCCCGGGACAGCGTGCTGAAGACTTTGCTCGATTGGGTGTGCAGCCAACTGCTGCAACTCTCACCGGCAGGCCGTCTGTGGGTCAGCTTGAAGAAGGGCTGGCGTCGTTTTTCACTGCCTCAGATATTATAAGGACAAATCGAGCGCGTGTGATTGACGAGCTTGGAGACGCTTCCAAACGCATTGCTAGAAAATTTGGTGACCCACAAGGCAGTCCAGAGGTAATTGGCAGCACTATTCGCTCGGGAGCGCAATCTGCTTTTGACCGCATCACGGCCAAAAAAGAAAGTCTTTATGACGCTGCTTATGACGCCGCTGGTGAGATCAGCATACCAATGGGTTCATTGCGTAAATTGCAAGCAGAATTAAAAACAGAATTAGCAGCCGCACCCGACGCATTAAAACAGGAATATACGCCGGTATTAAAAAAACTAGATGCAATATTAAAAAACGCAGACGCTGTTGGTGGTGAATTTGATTTAAGAACTGCCAGGAATATACGCACAAATATTGGCAAAACTATTGGTTCAACGCTTCCAGGCAAAACTGTGAGAGTGGCAAAGGCTGGTGATGAAAAGCTGCCTAGCATTTACAAGGCACTGACAGAAGAAATCGACAGCGCGGTTACTGCCGCCAACCCAGAGGCAGCGCGTTTGTTGCGCCGTGCAAACGATTACACGCGGCAGACCGCAAATGACCAACTCAAAACGATAGAGAAAATTACACGCCAAGGACTCGATAGCCAGGTCTTTAGTTTTGCGATGCAAGAAGGCAAGCGAGGTGGTCAGCGAATTAGAGACGTTTTCAAGGTTCTAAATAGAGAGGAGCGTGACGCAGTAAGCGCTAGCGTTATGGGACGCCTTGGCATCAGCGGGTCTGCAACCGAAGGTGGTGGCGAATGGTCTGCAAATGTTTTTTTAAGAAACTGGCGCAACATGGACAAACGCAGCAAGAATATTTTGTTTGGAGCGCCGAGGTTTAAAGAAGTCCGCAAGGAGCTAGATTCGCTGGCACGCCTAGCTGACGTGGCGATAGAAAACATCGGCGAGATCAACCGTTCACGTTCCGGTGTGACTTTGGCTGGCTATTCACAAATTGGCGCGACTATTGTTTCGCTTGGTGCGGCTGGTGGTCTGGCTTTTGCTGGTGACTTTACTGGCGCAGGCTCTATGGCGGCTTATGGCGGTGGCGCGTTGCTTGCTCCACGGTACGCGGCAAAACTAATGACATCACCCAAGTTTATTCGCTGGCTGAAGACCACGGCACAAGCAACAAATCGTGGCGTGAACCCGTTGGCAGTGCAGCTTGGTCGCCTTTCAGTTTTGCCTGGCAAAGACCCTGAACTTGCTGAAGCTGTGAACGCTTTTGTGGCTAACATGCAGGCCAACATATCTGGCCAGTAAAACCGTGGCCCAGAAAAAGCTGGAGAGGTCTAGCGACTTTGAGCGCTATGATCTGGACAATGATGGCGTGGTCACTGACGCAGAGATTGAACGCGCCCGTGAAATCCGTGAGACAGAAGACAAGAGCCGCAAGCACCTGGCGCAGCTACGCCTAGCACGCTACGCGCTCATAGGCATGGGCGTTTATACAGTCCTGCTGTTTATGCCGTTCATACCAGACGCCCGAATAGCCCTACTCAAAGAAATTAGCCCGTTGCTTTACCTCTCACTCAGCGGGGTGGTGGGCGCTTACATGGGCTTTACGCAAATGGGGGATAAGAAATGATCCAGGCATTGATAGGGCCTGTCACCGGCTTGCTGGATAAGTTCATTGAGGACAAAGACCAGAAAGCGAAGCTGGCGCATGAAGTCGCCACGATGGCACAGAACCACGCTCAAGAGTTGGCCAAGGGCCAGCTTGAAATCAACAAGGCTGAAGCACAGCACCGCAGCATCTTTGTGGCCGGGTGGCGTCCTTTCGTGGGTTGGACGTGCGGCATTGCCTTGGCTTGGCATTTCGTGCTGGCACCGCTGACCATGTTTGTTTGCGCCTACATCGGCGTCACGATCCCGGATCTGCCCACCTTTGATATGTCGTCATTGCTGACCGTGCTGATGGGCATGCTGGGCCTTGGTGGACTACGCACGTTTGAAAAGGCCAAGGGCATCGCGAAATGAACAAAGATAAACTGCGCGAAGAACTTGCAGAAGATGAAGGGTGCAAGTTTGAAATCTATCTTGACCACCTTGGTTTGCCTACATTCGGCATTGGCCATTTAGTCAAAGAAGACGATCCAGAACATGGCCAGCCGGTTGGCACACCTGTTGAAGATGAGCGAGTGCGTCAGGTTTTTGCGCTCGACCTTGCTGTCACCATCGAAGACTGCCGCGTATTGTATGACAACTTTGATGAACTGCCAGACGACTGCCAATTGATCATCGCAAATATGATGTTCAACATGGGTCGGCCACGCCTTTCAAAATTCGTTGGCATGAAGCGCGAGGTTGATGCACGCCGGTTTGACGCAGCGGCTGACGAGATGGTCGATTCGCGTTGGCATGATCAGGTGCCAAATCGGGCCAAAAGGTTGGTCAAGCGCATGAGGGCATTGGCGCATGGCTAGGAAAGCGCCAGCCAAGGGCAAGGCCAAGGTCAAGGTCACTGCCACCGGCAAGCGGGTCAGCTATGGCCAAGCTGGCAAGGCAAAGGGTGGCGGCCCACGGGTGCGCCCTGGCACATCAAAGGGCGACAGCTACTGCGCCCGATCAGCCGGTCAGATGAAGAAGCATCCCAAGGCTGCACGCAATCCAAACAGCCCGTTGCGCCTGTCACGCAAGCGCTGGAAGTGCGCCGGTAAAAAGTCGCGGAGATAATCCATGAAGATGAAGAAACTGACGGCACGGCAGCAAGCCGCGCTGAAGCGCCATGGCGTCCATCACACAGCCAAGCACATGACAGAGATGCGTAAGCTGATGCGCGGCGGCAAGACATTCAGAGAAGCGCATCGGGCGGCGATGCGTAAAACAGGAAGGTGACAGCAATGCCAGGAATGATGAAAAAGCCGAAGATTATGCCGAAGCGTAAGCCGACAAGGGCGGCTGCCAAAAAGAAGATGGCGCCACGCCGTCGCATGCGTCGAAGCTACGTCTGATGGCACGCGGTAAAACGCCGTCTAAACCAACACCCACAAAACCAAAGCTGTATGCACGGGTGAAGGCAGAGGCGAAAAAGAAATTTGATGTCTATCCGTCTGCCTACGCCAACGCCTGGTTGGTTCGCACATACAAGTCGCGCGGTGGTGGATACAGGGGCAAGAAACCGACATGAGCCTGACCAAATGGTTCAAAGAAGACTGGGTTGATATCAGCGCACCAAAGAACGGTGGCGGCTACAAGAAGTGTGGCCGCACCTCATCAGAGCAAAACAAACGCGGCTATCCCAAGTGCGTGCCAGCCGCAAAGGCAGGGCGCATGAGCAAGTCGCAGATCAAGTCTGCTGTGTCACGCAAGCGGTCTAAAAAGCAGGGCGTGGGTGGCAAGCCGACCAACGTGGCGACATTCGCAAACAGGCGTAAAGCACGGGCGTAATCTGTCCCAGACTTGTCCCAGTTTTCTGGCTACCAACCCCTGCCAGCATACCCCAAAATGCCCCAAAAACAGCCAATTTTGTTGCTTAAAAACCGCTAAAATCCTGCTTTGCAAGCAGGAGGTCGTCGGTTCGATCCCGTCTGGCTCCACCACCCCAAACCCAAGCATAGCTTCAAAAACAAGCCCTCGGCCACAATTGGCTGGGGGCTGTTTTTTTGTTTTGTCCCAGCTTTGTCCCAGTTTTATTTGCACTGTTTGACTTTTTGTGTCAATATGGTGGGAGTTATAAATCAAACGGGAGCAAGTTTATGAGGGATTTATCTGTCAAGTTTTGGGAGAAACGCGGCCACTGGGTCATTAATGCTAATCGTGTTGGCTTGGATACGAAGCACGGACGTTTTGAAACAGAAGATGAGGCGCTGTTTGAAGCTGAAATGTTGAAGGCCAAGTTCCTTACGGGCATGATCGCCCAGCCATTGCAGATATCAAAATGCGCTGACGCTGCTGCTGCATTTTTAGAATCACAGAAGCGCCGTGTTGATGATGAAGAAATCAGCCTTTCACATTACAAGGGTGTAAAGCGTTCAATACATTTCTCCTTGGCCATCCGTATTGATGGCAAGATGTTTGGCAAGCATGCTTTGGACAAGCTGGTCACAAAGGCCAACAAAGATGAATTGGCGGCGACTTTCAAGCGCGAGATAAAAGCTGAAGGCAAAAGCAAATCGCTTGCGGAACAGCGTATCAAGGCGCTCAAGTCATTTTTCAACTACTGTCAGGCAAAGGGGTGGGTTGATCTCAATCCGTTAGACAAAGTGTCTTTCGGGTTGGCGACAGACATTGCAGATCGTGCGCCAAAGATTCAGCCTGGCACTGTTCAGCAACTTGTTACAAAGGGCTTGGATGGTGAAACATTGACAAGCCGCGCTATGGTGCTGACAGCGTTGTCGTCTGGCATCCGTCAGGGTGAACTGCGTGCGCTGCCGTGGCGTTGTGTTGATTTTAAAGAAAGCGCGATTCGGGTTGAACAGGCTGTCAAAACAGAAAGCAGTGTTATTGGTGAGCCAAAGACAAAGCGCGGCTTTCGCACCATTCCTGTTCCAAGCGAGACAATGCAATTTCTGCGTGAACTGAAGATGCAAAGCCGCCATTCGAGCGATGACGATCTGGTGTTCGCCACAGCCGCTGGATTGCCAAAGCAAAAAAAGACACTGCGTGAATTGATTGAACGCGCATCAAAGCGTGCCGGTATTGAGCGCATGGTCTGGGGTGACATGAGGCACTTTTTTGCGAGCGTCCAACTGTCAGCACTGGGCGAGGATTGGGCAGAGGTTGCAGCCTTGATGGGCCACAGCAACCCATCATTCACTTACCGCCAATACGGTCACTATTCCAAGAATGAGGCCAAGCAAGAAAAGGCTCGGTCAGCCGCTGCCAATGCAATATTTGGATAAAAGAAAGGGGCGCTAGTGCGCCCCTCTCACAATGTCCCAGATTCTTTGCAGCCAGTTCTTGGGCGGCGGCTCAATGCTCACCGCCTGTCGTCTTGCTGCCCATATGCGTTTCATGACCTTACTCTGCGCGGCACGCTTTTCAGGCGTCCATGCTGCTTTGTGTTTGTTCATCAATCCCACCTAATTTCACAATTTCGGCACGCGGTATGAACCAACGTGAACCATCTTGAATGGCCGCTATCTGGCCATCCTTAATCCAGCGTCTGACGCGCTTCCGGCTGGCTTCACTGTAGCCTTCACCAAACAGGGCGTCACACGCTTCCCTGACCGTCAGTAGTGCGTTAGTAGCCATTCTTTGCAGCCCCATAACCAGGTGGTGGTGGCGGTGCATCAGGCACGCTCGTATGCGGCGGTGGTGGCGGTGGCGGTGCATGAGCCGGTGCCGGTGCTTGCTGCCGTGGTGCGCCGTCGTTCAGCCACAGGCGTGATCTGGCCACGCGGTGGAATGTGTCACC
>VMHT01140848.1_pt1 | contig 15771 bp, 26 predicted proteins | sample 4693611 | NCBI WGS metagenome assembly VMHT01 (sample SAMN12280063, study PRJNA550983) | marine metagenome | isolation source: seawater sampled from same location over 5 years 0.02-0.2 micron viral filtrate | place: USA: collected off the coast of southern California halfway between the port... ... | reverse complement strand
TTATTCATTGTTTTCATATTATGAAGCTAATATACAACAATTATTTTAATTATCAATTTTTTTTGATAACTTTTTTTATCTTATTGCGTACTTACCATAGTTAGGTTTGCTCATTAGAGAATAGGTTGCGTACCTAGTTGCGTCAGGAATATGATCGTTACCATCTTGTGGTATGTTCGTTAATCTATTTGCTTTATCTTTTTTCCATCTATAATCTCTAAACTCTTTTATAGCATTTACAGATGTTTCTGTTATATGTAGTTTGTATCGCTTTAATAAATCAATACCTGCCATAATACTATTCTGACCTTTTACACTTGGTCTAATATTATTACCCATTCTTTTAAGCTCATCTATTAAACGTACTTCTGCTGAATCACCAAAGCATAGCTTATTGTCTTTATTATGCTCTAGAAAGAATCTGTGTATGTCTGCTGTAGTCATCATAGTTCTGTAAAGTAATTCATTAATATATAAGTTGTGATCTTTCTGATATACCTCTACTGCACAAGTAGGATCGTTTGTATAACCAAAGTCCATACCTATAGATAAGAACTTAGCATCCTCTGGTATTTTATTTATTGTACTAAAACTAAATATTTGTGTTCTTGATAATGCTCTTTCACCTAAACCAAATACCTGCCAATATTCATCATCAGTTTCTTTTAGTCTTTCTAGTTCGTGTATTATGTTTTTATCTATGAACGGATTGTCTTTATATGTCGTCTTATAAAATACAGCATCATCTCTAGTTTCTACTTTATCATATATCCAGTGATTGGATTCACTAGGATTGTAATCTAAAATTATTTGCCCTTCTGTTCTAAATATTAATTGCTGCCAACTATCCCAATCTATTTCATTACACTCATTAATAAATAATAAGTTTCTTTTTCTACCACGTATCTTAGCAGGTTGATCTAATGATATAAACTCTATAGTATTGTTGTTTAGATAGTATTCGCTATTACTCTTGTTATGCTCTTTCTCACTATATAATTCATAGTTTTTTAATATATCTAAAAAGTCACGCATAACTGTACCACGTAAACTTGGGAATGTTTTACGACATATAGTTATAATATGATTTTGATTTTGAAAGCAGTAATCAAATATTATCCAAAGTAATATATTAAAAGTTTTACCAGATCGACTTCCTCCTCTTTCTATTAGTATCTTATTATCAGATCTATAAAATTTGTAAGCGTGATTAAATACAACATTAGTCTGTACTTGGTTCATTATCTTTCACAACTACTTCGAATAAAGGTGTGTCTTGGTTTAGTGTTATGTCTTGTGTTTCTCTAGGTTTACCATAAAAGTAATTTGCATATAGTTGTGCAAACTTATAATCACCTTTCTTTAGACCATTGTGTAGTACTTGTATAAATAAATCTTCCATAGGTGATAGTTTGTCTAATAACTTAAACTCATCAGCTTTAGACTTTCTACCTGATCCATCTCTTTTACCTCCCCAACTCATAATTAATTTCTTTTACCTTGTCCTCTATATTTCTTCTTGTAACCTGTTTGTCCTTTACTTGCATTCTTACTGTGTACACCTTTTCGTCTTACTTTTGATTTCCTTTTATAGGTGTAAATTGCATTTCTAGCCACTTGAAAAAACTTGATTAATCAAAGATATAATAAAAAAACAATACTTTTTTAACACTAAAACTCAAATATAATGTTTTCATATTCTTCTTCTTTTAACATAGTTTGTATTTGTGCTGCCATTTTAAATACTGCTTCATCAGGTAAATAATTTAACTTCATTCTTATATATGCTTTTGCATTAGCTTGATTTTTAAAGTCAGGTATGTCGAATAATGCACCAAACCAATCGTCCATTCTTTGATTTTTATCCTGATATATTTCAAACATCTTTAGCGAATGACATAAAGTTGCACTATCCATAGCAAAACCCATATCATTAAATATTACTATTATGTCTTTGTTTCGTAGTTTGTAATAATCTTTTAATATGTGTACAAAAAATGATCTTGCTTCTACATATTCTATTGCTCGTTTCTTTTTAAAGAAATTTATTCCAGTAATTTTTTTTACGTCTTTTGTTATCTTGTGTGTAAACATAGTATAAAGTTAATGATTATATCTTCATAAAACAAACCCAATGCGTCAATCCATTTCTTCTTGTTTTGTGACCAAATAGTGGTTTATATTTTGTTAACTTAAGGATGTCTTTTATAGGTATTCTTGATTCTGCCCACTTAAAAATAAGTATTCCATAATTATCTAAAACCCTAAAACATTCACTAAAACCCTGCCTTAAATCATCTTCCCAAAATTCAGTTAAACTTCCATACATTATACCCATAATTGAATCTTCTTTACAATTTGTAATATGTGGTGGATCAAACACAATCAACTTAAAAGAGTTGTCCTTAAACTCTAGTTTTTTAAAATTATATAATGTGTCAGGACTTACAATTAATCGTTGACCTTGACGACCACTTAATGTATAATCTTGTTTTCTTATATCATTATATATAGTATTTGGATGTTGCTTATCAAACCAAAATTGTTTTGCTCCACAACAAACATCCAGTATAAACTTATCATCGCTCTTTTTTCTCATAAATTAATTTCAATGTAGTAATCGTCTAATTCTACTTCTTCTGTTTCAAAGTATTGCTCGTATATATTTAGTGCATACGCTACCTTATCTCTACCACTTTGTATAAAATCTTTAGATACTGGTGGACTAATACCTATATCTCTTGATCCTTTATCTACCACAATAAATCTAAAATTAGGTTGATTAAATAATTCTGTATATATATATGCTTGTACGTCATAGTGAAAATTATAGGAGCTATGCTCAAAGTTTTTTATGTTGTTTGTGGTCTTTATATCACATATATAATCTTTATGTAATAGATCTGCTTTAGCACGATATGGTTTACCTTGTATTAATCCTACTGCAGGTGTTTCATTCTTACAGTTTTTCATCATTTGCATAGCAGGTTCATTTCTGTAAAAAGCGTCTGCTAATCTTTCTGCGTCATTCTTTTCTTTTAGTGTGTATACTTCTCCGTGTTCTTCTTTTGCTAGTTTGTATTTCTTAGTGTTTTTGCTTTGTACATCTACAAAAATTTTTTTATCAAACTGCTCAGGTTCTAGTATCATTAAATGAAATAGAAGCCCATCACGCATAGCTTGACTAGTTGATGATCCATACTTCATAACATTATAGTATGTCTTAGGTGATTCTAATAGTAATTTCGTTGATGAACTACTAAATGCAAAAGTATTCATAAAGCCATAATAGAATTCATCATCTAGCATTTTAGATAACAGTTCTGTTTTATCATAGTATTTTCCGTCTAGTAATTTTATTTGTTTATTCATAAGCATATCTAATATTATTAAATCCATTATTTAGTTAAGTGTGTGTCTTTGTATTCTTGCAACGCTGCTAATATTCTCCAAGCTGCTTTTGCTAAATGTAACATACCATCCTCATCTATAGGGTTGTTACTATGATCTATTATATGCCTTACACCTGCGTCTAAATGATCTTTGCTTTTTGATTTGTCCCAATGCAATTCTTTATCAGGATGATGTTGTTTATTGCCTAATTGACTTACCTTACTTATTTCAAATATTGCTGTAGGAAAATATTTAAGTACTCCAGTATAAACTGGCATTTGTTTTCTTTGTTCGTGTTTAGTCATATTCTTCATATATCATTCTATATATTAATGTTACGTGCAAATTGTCATTATCTATTAATTGATATTTTTTGTTCTCCATTTGTAACCTAAATATAAAAGTATATAGTTCTATCTCTACATAACTATTAACTTCAGGTACTGTGTCTAATCTCATCCACAATGTATTCACAGTATCTAATAACTTGTCCTCTACTTCTTCACTAGGTTGTTGTCCTACAATATCAGTTAAAATGTGAATCCTCATATTTCTTTAATTGTTTCTTTGCTTCGTTTCTTTCGTTCACTGCATTATCTCTTTGGAACTTATATTGCATTACTGCTTTAAGTGCAAGATCTCTATCTCTTTTTAATTCTATTATATGCCATTGTATATCTAAGAAAGATTCGATTACTAATTTTAATTCTTTATTATCTTCAGCTTTACCTTTCCATTTAGATAATAGTTCTAATACTGTTTGAATATTATTATCGCACTCAAACTCTTTTATTGCGTCTAGCTTTTTATAAGCATTTATCAAATCCTGATTCATTATTTATGTAACTTGCTTGTGATTCTTCTAGTAAATATACTTCTTTTTGTTTTTTCTTTTTAGTCCATAAAGTTGTATCAGGACAATTCATTTTTTCTAATGATGGCAGATCTAAATTGTTTAACCAAAATATGTACATAGCTTTCGGATCAAAAACTAAATACAGTTTGTGCACATCTTCATTTATTAACATTAATTTATCATACTTTAATTTTTCAAGCATTTTAGTTTCATAATATGTATGTCTAAATTTCATTTCAATAACACACTTATTATTTTTTGGTGTTAAACCTCTTGCGTCAAAATGTTCGTATGATCCTCCACTCCATTCAAGATCCCAACCGTCTATGTTTAATATTTTTACTACTGTTTGTTCCCATTTATGTACTTCCTTTATACCCATTTTTATAAATAACATTTAGCTCATTTACAAACAACTGTATCTGTCCCTTAATATGCTCTCCTCTACAAGTGCATAAACTTTCTAATGCGTGGTTAAAATACTTTGCGTGTAAATTTTCAATTAATCTCAGTTCGCTTTCTGCTATTGTGTTGTTTTTTACTCCCTTAAATTTTGACCATTGATCGTAGTCAATCTTTATCATTTGTACTTTTTGTGTCATCTTTTAATCTGTATTTTATTTAGATCATCTTTTCGTTTATCGCAACCACAATCTTTATATCCAAAAAACTTTGATATAGCTGTTGCAATTCTTTTACCATACCCAAAAGTTACAAAATTAATTATTCTTTCTACTATGTCCCCTAGTCCAATCGTATTTTTCATATTCTTTTTTTATAAAATCCTTTACTTTAATGTATGTATTTCTTAATGACACATAACTAATATTAGTATCTCTACTTAGTTCTGATATTTTTCTACCATCAGATATTAATTCAAAGATTGCAATATCATACCATACTAATTTGTTTTCATAACTATCAGTAAATTCTTCAAGTTTGTAATCTATAATATTATCATCTATTGTGCTTTTAATTCCATACTGTGCTAATGCTTCACTTAGTGCGAATGTTTCTGTATCGCTAGTGATTATAATATCTTTACGTTTTTTGTTTATTTGCTTAGTTCTTAGACAAGCGTGAAATATCATCTTATATAAATAATAATAGTTTATATCATTATCTCCATATTTCAAATCTTTACCTTTCTTTGTTAGTTCATCTATCTTGATATACATTTCAGATATGATATCTTGACAATCATCATTCTGACAACCAAAAGATCTACAGATTCTTAACCAGTCTTTATGCTTTTTATATGCTATTTCAAGAATCACGCTTTTTTACTAAATGTAATAAATTTCTGCCATTTAAACTAAACCCTACATTGTTTGCTAGTGATATAAATTCTAGAGGATTTTCTAATGGTGTAGGTCTACCACCACTATCTATCTCTTTAATCTTAATTATAGCTATAAAAGTATTCGTCCAAAATTCAGGATGATTTGTATACCTATGTAGAATTAAAAAATTGTCAGATTTGTTTAAAAATTTACCACCACCTTCTGCAGATCCTGCACTGGGAGGTTGTATATATCCTTCAAATTTATGTCCGTTAGGATGTTTGTGTCTAAGTGCTTCTGTAACTGCGTGTGTTACTAAATATATAGAGCATTTGTTTCGTCTTGTAAACAATCTCATATCACTCATAATAGCATAATCGTATTCGTGTGCTCCGTAAGATCTCATTAACTCTTTATCTTTAATTAATGAATTGTATGGATCTATTACGAAACCGTGAAAGTCGAACTCTTTTTTTATTATCTCTGCTTTAGCTAGTAATTCACTAGATGTAAAAGTTTCATCTATATCTATGTACCTAAAATGATCGTGTACCCATTCAATTTTTTCTTTCCAAACATTGTCTGCAATTTTATTAAATGGTAATCCTACAAGAAATTCACATAGTTTTTTACTTATACTTGTTGCTTCATTTTCTGCACTATAGACCAAAAATTTAAGATCATACTTACGTGCATAAAGCAAGAGCATATAAAGTAATGTTGTAGTCTTTCCAGTGGAAGCGTGTCCAAGTACCACATTAAAGCTGTTAAACTTAAACCTCCAGTACTCATCTATTTCATTAATCCCAAGTCGTAAACCTTCCTTTATTTTTCCATTACGAATATCATTTAGTCTACTTACTTGAGATCTTAGTGAAACTGTATTAGAACGGTAGTCCGTCATCATCTTCAGTGTTGCGATCGGGACTGTGTTCCTTACTTGTTACTTCCTTATAATTATTGTTCTCTAGTTTGCTATAAGGTTTACCTGCTTTACTAAGCATTGTAATAAACTTTAAGTAACCTTCATTCTCCTTTATGTGTTTTATTACATCAGGATCTTTTAACTGTTCTAAAAACTTTTCTACGTTTAAGCTGTTCTTAGATACTATAAAACTTTTTTCGTTTGTGTATGTATAAAGTCCATTTATAAATACTGTATCAGATTTTTGTGCCATTTTATTGTGGTTTTGTCGTTAATAAATTATAGTATGCAATACTTATCTGTGCAATAGATGTCAGAATTGTTTGCTGTGCTTCTGCTTGTAATCTTTTAGAAGCAACTTCAACTGTTTCGTTTTCTAATATCTGATCTTTCTTAGCTTTTATCTTTAATGTTTCTTGCCAAGGTGCAGATGTAACAGTTTCAAACCCTAATTTACTAGCAACAGATAATGCAATACTTTGTTGTTGCGTTAAAGTTACATTATTTTGTGGACTTGATGTCTGTGCAGGTTGTTGATCTTCTACTTTTTTCATTTGTTTACCGTTTTGTTGGATTTTCTTTGTGAACTTATCTTCTCGTTCATTTAATAAATATGTAACTACATCACCCTTTTCAAATGGGTAAATTTTACTAGCAGGATAATTAAATACTGCTATATCACCGTTTTTAAAAGACACTCTATGTTCTCTCATATCCGTTTTATCTTTACCTTGCCAAACCTTGCCTTGTTCGATCCAGTCTATGGTAGCTTTTCTTTCTTCGTTTATTGCTAGTGCCATATCTATAAATTTTCTTGGTTAAAGTTATGTCTTGCTAAATGTTTTTTTAATGTATCTGTTACTTTAAAATCAAGATCATTGTCTTTTTCTATAAGTTTTAACAAAGGTAAAAATTGTGATACTACATCTAACTCGTTTTCGTATAGCTTTTTGTAATTATCAGCTAAACCTCTGCTTTTTGCTAATTCTCTTGTTAAATCTTCTATTCGTTCTCTACGCCATTTTAATTGGTCGTTTACAAAACTGTCAGCGACTGTTTTTGTATTTGTAATCGTGTTTAAAATACTCATAATGTTTTTGTTTTTGTGTTATTTATTTGATAAAGTTAATAAATCTTTTTTTACTGTGCAAAATATTTCATCTAATTCGTAATTTTCAATCTTAATTGTTTTCTTAGACAATATCATTAATTTATCTGCAGTGCCTTCTCCGTGTATGTTATCAATAGCTTTACCAAACATATACTGATTACCTGCTAACCAATTATTACAGTACGCACACTGTGGATATACGTTGCGTTCATCAAACCTAGTCACTAAAAATCTTCTTGATACAAAATGACCTGCGTGTATTTGTCCACTATCCCATATGTGTTTTTTACCACACGTAATACACGTACAGTAACCTTTATGATCTGCGTTTTTTAATCTAACATACTTGCTAAATATTCTATCTATTTTTTTTATAAGTTTTCTACGCATAAACCTATATAATTATATATATACAATATAGTATATAGTACAATATAGTATAATACAATATAATACAATTACAATATAGTACTAAAGTTTTCTTATTTTTTCTAACCCACGACTTCCAAAGTATGCACCATAGACTAAAAGCATCAGCTGATTAATTATGTTAAGATCATATTCCATAAAAAAACCAGTTGCATATACTAAAGTTAGAAATACTAGTGATATAGGTCGCACGTTTTTACTAAGCCAAGAATCAGACATTAGATCAGCTTCCCATCTACGAGTAACTGAATCCATCTCCTCAATCTCTATCTCGAGCATTTTAAGAGCAGTTTCTTTATCTTCTTTAGGTAAACTACTATCGGTAACAATTAAGTTCTTTAAAACGCCTAATACGCCTTTGTCAGGAATCGTCTCTGCTAGTGTCTGAAACACCCCTGATTTCCCTAGTAGAAATTGACCTAGTTTCGTTTCTTTGAACTTTTTTCGGTTTTTGCTCATATTTTACTTTTTTAGGTTGCACAGCTTTTGGTTCTGTATACATTTGCATACCTTCTTCTAGTGAATTTCTGTATACTTGTTTTCTGTTTAAACCTTCTACATAAGTACAGTGTACCCAGTTAGGTGTGTCAGTACCGTATTCCCATATCAATACATCAAAATCTAAATTGTCTTTTATGTAATTAAATATGTCTTTGTTAGAAACATCTGTATTATCATTATCTATATCTATAGCTTGTCCAGTAATGTGTTTACTGTGTGATACGCCACCTACCATACTATTTAATCTTTCGCAACGATACATACTAGATACGTATATTGGTTTCTTAAAATGATCTCGTATAGGTTGGAATAGTTTATCTGCTGTAAGTTTTAAATTGTCTAGTATTATTCCACTAGGTGTATTATTTAAATTTTTACGTTTTGCAGTTTCAGATCTACACGCTTCTGCTAATGTTAAGTTGTTAGATAATTTCATTACAGTATTCTATTTACAAACCATTTCATAAATACTGTCGCCCAAAACATAGTTAATAATAACCATATTGTTGAGTATATTATGTAAGGTACGTTAAGCCAAAACGCTTCTTTAACACCTTCCCAAATTTTATTTAAAAAGTTTTTCATAATTTTTGTTTTAATAAAGTTAATTATTTTTTATTTAATAGATCTAAAATCTTAAGCATTGTATATACAATAGTTGCTATAATTAATAAAGATTGCAATACCTCATTTAGTTGTGTCATAGTTACTACATAAACCCCTATTCCTATTATTGTTGGTTTAAATCCTTCCATTACATTATTCTATTGTAAGTTCAACTAATTTCCATTTTTGGTTTTCTTCGTCCCAAGCATAAATGTTATCATCTTCAGGCATTGGTATTGGTGCTTCCCATATAAAGTTTTCATTTAATGACCAACTTGCAAATGGTTGTGGTGCATAAAAAGCATCATTAACTTCATCATAAGTATAACCTTGACCAGCAAAATTATGTCTTATATTTCCATTATAAGATGTTTGAACCCAATTCCTGTGACCAAATAATCCCTCACAAAAATCTATACCTTTAAATTCTGATTCGTTATTGTCTGCATCTAATAATACTGCATTGTTAATTACAATTACTTGTTTTACTATGTTATTTTCATTTAATTCTGCAAAATGTGCCATTTTAATTTATTTTAATTTTAACTATGTACGTATGTACCACTACCTGTAAATTTTAATATTGTATCGCTTCCGTCTGTTGTTACAGTAGGACTTCCTGATGTACTCCCTGAATATCTTGATGTTGCTAATCTTAATATAATTACTCCTGAACCTCCATTACCACCACTACCTGAACCTCCGTCGTGTTCACTACCTCCTGCTCCACCACCTGTGTTTACAGTTCCATTAGCACCTGTCCCATTTCCTCCACCACCAGTTCCTCCAGTTCCATTAGTTGCAGGACCATAAGTACCTCCACCTCCACCACCAGCATAGGTAACTGATGAACCAGTAATTGATACACTTAATCCATTTCCACCATTACCTGAAGTAGTAGAGTTTACTGCGTTTGCACCAACAGCACTTGCACCACCACCTCCACCTGACGGATATGGTGATGAGGTTTGACCTGCGTTTCCTCCACCTGCATATCCTTGATTTGATGTTCCAGCACCACCTGTGGTTGTTCCTGCTCCCCAAGCTCCACCTCCTCCACCAGCACCACCTGTTACTCCATTTCCTGAGCCTGTATCTCCAATAGGAGCTCCTTTACCACCTCCTGTTGATGTAATTGTTGTAATTCCAGTTGCTGCAATACTTGAATCAGTTCCATTTGTTCCTGAAGTATTATTAACAACCATCCCATTTCCTCCTGAACCTATTGTAATTGTATAAACACCTGATGCTAATGTAATATCGTTTTCAGAACTTGAACCACCCCCACTTGTACCATAAGATGTACGAAGACCACCTGCTCCTCCTCCTGCTGATGCACCTCCACCTCCTCCTGCTACTATCAAATATCTCATAAAAGGTGATACTGCTCCGTGTACATATGTTCCTGAGCCTGTATATTGTAATATTGTATCGTCACCACTTGTTGTAACTGTTGGTGAACCTGTAGTAAATCCTGTTGTATAAGCAGAAGTTGGTAATCTAAATACGATTAATCCTGAACCTCCATTTGAGCCTGTAGTTGAACCTCCACCTGCTCCTCCACCTGTGTTAGCTGTTCCACTTGTTCCTGTAGATGGGAAATTATATCCACCAGCACCACCACCATCACTTGCAGTTCCTGCACTTCCTGCACCATAACCCATACCAGCACCACCACCTGCTCTTGATACTGCAGAACCTGTTATAGTAGAAGATACACCTACTCCTCCGTTACCTCCTGAATAAGCACTTGGTGTTGAACCTACTGCTCCAGCACCTCCACCAGCACCACCACCTTGGTCTGTACTTGTTCCTGCAAAACCTTGTCCAGCAGTTCCTGAACCAACAGTACCGTTAGCGTGTGAACCACCACCTGAACCACCATCTGCACCATCATTATAACTTCCTATTGCACCTCCAGTTCCTGCACCTCCTCCTCCAACAGATGTAATTGTTGTAATTCCAGTTGCTGCAATAGATGAATCAACACCATTGTTACTTTTTACTCCACTACCATTTGCTACTCCTGTTCCACCAGCACCTACTGTAAATGTATAAGTTGTTGCATCTACTAATGTAATTTTTGATTCAGCACTTCCACCTCCACCTGATGTTCCTGCAGATGTTCTATACCCACCAGCACCTCCACCAGCAAGACCTCCACCAGCACCTCCTGCTATTGTAAGGAAATCTGCTACTACTTCAGCTGCTGCTAATAAACCAAAATTTATACCTTGTCCAAACATTTTAACTTGCTATTTGTGAAATACTATACCAAAATTCAGTTGCACTTACACACGTTATTTGATATAAATTCTTTTTAGAACTTGTATCGTCATATGTACCTGCTATTTTATTAAACGTACCTGATCCTCCACCTACTTGCCAAGTATCTGCTGTATAGCTTCCACCTGCTCCTGTTACTATTAGTGTTTTAGTAACTCCTATTTTTGGGTTGGTTATGTTTAGTGTTGTATTTGCATTAGGTGTTAAAGTAAATACTTGTGCATCATCAAAATTTACTACAACTGTTGCACCTGCACTTAAAGCATCAACTGTGGTAAATTCATCAGCTACTTTGTCATAATTTATAGCATTGTCAGCAACCATATCTGTTGCCACTTGTACCTCTGCAATAGTACCTGCACTTGCTGCACCTAATACTCTATTATTAGTAGACGTATCTTGCATTTTCGCATACGTTACGTTATCGTCAGTTATTTTTGCAGTTGTTACTGCATTGTCTGCTAGGACGTTTGTTGTTACTTTAGTTGTTGCCATTTTATTTATTCGTATAAGTTATATTGTACCCTGTCATTGTTTGATTACCTGTTTGGTCATTAGTGTTGTCTTCGAAATTTATAAAACATTTACAGCTGCTATCACTAAAAGGATCATTTCCTAAAGAACCATTAGTTTCACCATATAAAGTAGTAACTTCAGAACTTGTAACTTCTCTATTAAATATTCTAAAATCATTCATTTGACCTTGAAATAAAGATTGATTACTATTTACCGAGTTTAACTTACAACCTATTATGTCATAATAACTTCTAGAACCTTGACTAAAAGATCCTGAAGCGTCTAGAGAACCGTCAATATATATTTTTGCTGTTGACTTAATTACATAAACTAAATGATGCCAACCTGCTGATAAACTTGTAGACGCAAAAAGAGCACCACCTCCATCACTTGATATATGTGGTTTATTAGGGTAACTTCCATTGTCATTCCACAATATCATTAAACTACTACTTGTGCCATTCCCTAAACCCATTATTGCAGCTGCACCGTTATTAGAATCAGGTTGATTTAATTGATCCCATTTTACCCAAACACTTAAACTGTAATCATTTCGTGTTATATTATTTATTGGTTGTGGAAACAATATTACATCTTTGCTGCTAATATTTCCTGTGTTCATTGCTCCTGAACTTGCAAAAACACCTACTCTATCAGGAGGTAACCCTTCATTAAATAACCTTTTACCTAAACTCATATTTTACTACGTCTGTTTTTTTAGTTAATGCATTTATTGCTGTTTCGTGGTCATTATGGTTGTTTAATATAATTGCTCTTTCATCTTCTACTTCTTGTGGTACATCTATATTTCTATCTAGTTTTCTTATATAATACCAATCTGTTTCTTGTAGCTTATATTGTGTGTTATTATTTAAATCATTTATTTTATTTGCTTTTAATTCAGATAAAGTTTCTGACCAAGTTTTTTGTATTACTGTATAATAGTATTTATTATCTTCTAAATACAATTCACCTAGTTCTTCTGTAGCAGGATCATATTGTGGATCTACTACTTCAAAAAAACCTTCTTCTTCTAACACTTCTGCAGGTGAACTTGCAAAGCCACCCATATAGTGTTTTTTACCATTCCAAGTGGAAGGTAAATTATTAAATATTTTTATTTCTCCGTTAATTTCTATTGCTCTCATATTATTATGGGGTTGGATCACTTGCGTAAGTTCCTATTGAATACATATAAATTGGATTAGCAGAATCATTAGTACATACTATTTGTATTAAATTATTTGCTGAACCATCATAATCAGTAGAACCTACTTTATTAAATGTGGCGTTTGTTTGACTAAATGTTTGGGTATGATTACCTGATAAGATTAGATCAATTACTTGACCTTGTTTTGCATTACTAAAAGTAAATGTTGCGTTACCATTTGATGTTGCAGTAAATGTTGTTGCTGCACTAAAATCTAATGCAAAAGTACTACCTGTACCTAATGCTGATAATGCTGTATATCTGTTTTCTAGTTTATCGTGAGTAACATTATCGTTTGCGATTTTTGCAGTTGTTATATTTGAATCTACAACTGAAGCAGTTACTACAGCACTTGCTGCTAATTGATCTGCCCCTACTGCATCATCTGCAATCTTAGCTTGTGTTACTGCGTCTGAAGCTATCATTCCACTTGCAACTGTACCTGTATCACCAGTTCCTACTAAGTTTCCTGAAGCAGTTGGTAATACTAATACTGCACTACTTGCTGCACTATGTGGTGCTGCTTTTAATGTTTGATAATGAGCATTACTAACTTCACAATAAAATCTCATTTCTGCTACATTACTTGTACCAGTTCTAATTTGTATAGATCCATCAGCAATAGTTACACCACCTGATGATCCATTACCACCCATTGTAAATGCGTTTGGCGTTGCAGAAGATAAACTTAATGTTACATCACCTGTACCTGCTGAAGCAGTTATACCATCACCACCTGTTATGCTTTCTACTACATTACTAAGATTAACAGCTACTAAATGTTGTACTTCAATACTTGTTCCGTTAGGTACGTTTGTATCAAAAGTTAACGTAGTTCCTGATACTGAATATGAACTGTGTAATTGATAAACTCCATCAAAATATACAGATAATTCATTTTCACTACTAGCAGAATTACTTAATGTATATGCAGCAGTACTACCGTTTCCAGTATAAGTATCTATTGCTATTGTGTTTGCTCCTGCAGTTGCAGCTATTGTTAAAGTATCAGTACCTGCATTTGTAGTTATACTTACATTAGATCCTGCAGCTATAGTTAATGTATCATTTGTACTATCTGCTGCTATTGTTGTCTGACCTGATACTGCTATATTACCAAAAGCGTTTGCACCTACAGCTGTGTTTGATATTGTAATTGCACCATCTGCATTTGCTATACCTATACCAGTACCTGCAGTTAATAATGCGTTTTCAAATATAGAATTTGTATTATCATATATTAATACGTGTCCTGCTGCAGGAGATGTAATTGTTGTGTCTGTTAAATTATTTAATCCTGCATTTAAACTAAAAGTTGTTCCACCTAAAGCTAATCCTGTTCCTGCACTATAGGTAGTGTTTGTATCTGTAGCTGCTATTGTTAATGTATCGCTTCCTGCTGCAGTTGTAAGTGTTACGTTACTACCTGCTGCCATTGTCAATGTATCAGTAGAACTATCTGCTACTAAATCACTTTGACCTGAAACAGATATTGTTTTAAAACTGTCAGTTTGTGTATCAGTTGCTGCAAAAGTTATAGTATCTGATCCTGCTGCTGTTGTTATAGTAACATTACTTCCACCTACAAGAGTTAAAGTGTCTGTTGAACTATCAGCTACAACGTCAGTTTGTCCACTTACAGATATAGTTTTAAATGAATCTGTTTGTGTGTCTGTAGCTGCTATTGTAAAGTTTGGATAAGTACCACTAACTGCTATATTACTACCTGCTGTTAAAGCAACTGTCTGATCAGGTGCTGAATTTGTTATCGTAAAATTAGGATATGTACCTGATGTTGTTATTCCAGTACCACCAGTCAATGCAACCGTTTGGTCAGGTGCTGTATTAGCAATCGTTAATGTACCTGCAGCGTCATCATAGGTTTTACTAATTGAAGCTCCTGCTACAACTAAATTTGCTACTCTATCATCTACTCTTTCGTCTGTAAAATATAAATTAGATCCTTCTGTTAAATTAGCTGTAGTTTTTGTAGCTAAAGCTGAATCAAATCTTGCTGTTGTGTAATAAAGGTTGCTACTACCTTCTCCAATATCATCTGTATCTAATGTAATATTAGCACTACCGTTAAATGATACACCATTTATATTTCTAGCTGTTGCTAGAGTTGAAGCTGTAGACGCAGCAATACCTAAACCATCAACATAGGATTTTGTTATATGTGCTTGTACTTCTGATTCACTTGCACCTGTGTATGTTATTACACCTGTCGAATTATTGTATGCTAAAGATCCATCACCTCCTGCGTCTGTTACGCTTATCAATCCTCTAACATCTGAATTCGAAGCACCAGTGTACGTGAAAGCACCTGAGCTATTATTATAACTAAAACTTCCTAATCCTCCTGCGTCCGTTGCAGATAAATCTGATAAACTTATACCTGAACCACTATTTGCTATTGTAAAATTTGGGTACGTTCCAGTAATACCAATACCAGTTCCTGCAGTTAAACTTACTGTTTGGTCAGGAGCAGCATTCGTAATTGTGAAACTTGGATAAGTACCAGTTATAGAAATACTTGTACCCCCAGTTAGTGCCACAGTTTGATCAGGGGCACTGTTTGTTAATGTTAACGTACCTGCACCATCATTGTATGATTTTGTAAGTCCAGTACCAACTTGTAATAAAGTATTTACT
>VMHT01045869.1_pt1 | contig 15771 bp, 17 predicted proteins | sample 4693611 | NCBI WGS metagenome assembly VMHT01 (sample SAMN12280063, study PRJNA550983) | marine metagenome | isolation source: seawater sampled from same location over 5 years 0.02-0.2 micron viral filtrate | place: USA: collected off the coast of southern California halfway between the port... ... | reverse complement strand
TTTTGCAGCTTTAAAAGCTGGGGCATTTTTCGCAGCAATTTGGATTGTTTCACCTGTTGCTGGATTTCTACCTTGTCTTGCAGCCCTGTATCTTGACTCAAAGTTACCAAAACCAGCGATACTTACTTTATCGCCATTTTTCATACCATTTGTTACGCCATTAAACACGGCTTCTACAGCTTTTTTAGCATCAGTTTGTGACAACCCTACTTCTGCTGCAACAACGCTTGCTAATTGATCTTTATTCATAGCTGTTTAGCCTTTCTGTATTGAGTTTTTTTAAAAACTCCTTATAAGTATTATAGTTTTTTATAACGATTTGTCTTAAAATACTAAATTTATTGATTATTTTTTAAAAAAACCTGATTTTATTGACTAATTATGCTATTTAGTTCTTTTACTTTATCTTTAACAGCATCTGATGCATTTTTTAAATCTGTAAGCTCATAATTATTTAATTCAAGCTCAACAACCTCTGTGACACCATTTTTACCTAATTTAGTCGGCACTCCTAGATATACATCACTTATTCCATACTCACCCTCTACCCATGAGCAAGCTGGCATAACATCATTAGCATCGGAGATAATTGATTTAACCATAGTCGCAGCCGCGGAGGATGGTGCAAAATAGGCACTACCGGTTTTCAGTAAAGCTACAATTTCAGCTCCACCATTTGAAGTTTTCTGAACAAGATTATCAATTTCATCTTTGGACAATATTTCGGTGAGAAGTTTTCCATTCACCCTGCACTGTGATGGAACTGGAACCATTGTTTCTCCGTGCCTACCTAATGTGAGAGCCTCAACATCATTCATGTTTACATTTAATTTTTCAGAGATAAAAAAAGCAAATCTAGAAGTATCTAAAACACCAGCTTGACCAATTACTTTATTTTTAGGTAAGCCAGAAATTTCAGATACTAAGGTAGTCATTTGATCTAAAGGATTTGTAACAACAACTATTGTCGGACTCTCTGAATACTTCATAATATTATTTGTAACATCTGTAACAATTTTTGCATTAACCTCTAAAAGGTCCATACGGGACATTCCTGGTTTTCTAGGAAGTCCAGCTGTAATTACTACCACATCGCTGTCACTGGTATCTTCATATTTGTTAGTACCAGAAATATTTGTAGAGAATTTTTCAACATATTTAGATTGGTTCATATCGAGTGCCAAACCTTGTGGTAATCCATCAACAATATCCGTCATAACTACAGAATCAACAATGTCATACTCAGCAATTCTTAAAGCTGTCATAGAGCCATATTTACCAGCACCAACAACAGTTACTCTTTTCATTCTTAGAAGCTTTCTATGTTTTCAGTCAATGATTTTGCAAAATCAGAAGAGGATAATGTAGTCGCATTAGTTCTGCCTCGGGCAAGGTCGTATGTAACATTACCTTCACTTATTGATTTCTCCATTGATTTTACAATTAAATCAGCGGCTTCATTCCAACCCATATATCTAAACATCATCTCGCCAGATAAAATTAATGAACCAGGATTAGCTTTGTTCTTCCCTGCATGTTTAGGTGCTGTACCATGTGTAGCTTCAAACACTGATTTTCCGTTTTCATAATTAATATTTCCACCTGGACTAATTCCTATGCCACCTATTTGTGCTGCTAATGCATCTGAAGCATAATCGCCATTTAAATTAGTAGTAGCTATAACATCAAATTCTTGTGGCTTAATGAGTATTTGCTGAAGGAATGCATCAGCGATAACATCCTGAACTAAAATCTTATCTCCTGCATCTCCATTACAATCGTCCCACGAAACTGCAACATCTGAAAATTCTGATCTTACAAGTTCATACCCCCAAGCTCTAAATGCACCTTCTGTGAACTTCATAATGTTGCCTTTGTGAACGATTGCTAAATTCTTCTTATTATTCTCAACGGCATAATTGAGAGCTGCTCTAATTAATCTTTCTGAAGCTGTTTTTGATATTGGCTTAATTCCAATCCCGCTATCCTCACGAATTTCCCAACCAAATTCTGAATTCAAAAATGCGTTAAGTGACCTTACTTCATCAGAATTCATTTCAAGTTCTTTTCCAGAGTAAACATCTTCAGTATTTTCTCTAAATAATGCGATATCTACGTCACCAGGATTTTTTGTTGGTGATTCTATACCAGAAAACCACCTTAGAGGTCTTAAGCATGCATAAAGATCTAATTTTTGCCTAATAGCAACATTTATAGACCTAATTCCACCACCAACAGGTGTAGTAAGTGGTCCTTTAATACCAATTCCATAATTATCAAAAAGTTCCAAAGTTTTTGCTGGAAGCCACTCACCATTTTCATCAAATGCTTTTTGACCAGCTAATACTTCTGTCCATTCAATTTTTCTTTGATCTGAATATGCTTTTTTCACTGCTGAATCAAATACATTTTGTGATGCAGGCCAAATATCAACACCTATACCATCTCCTTCGATAAATGGAACTACAGGTTTGTCTGTATCAAATGAAGCACGAGTCTCGTCAATAGCAGCTATTAAATCATCTCTTTTTAAGTTTTCCTTCAAATTACATCCTTAATTGCTTGTCCAATCGTAGTTGGATTTTTTACTACATTTACTCCTGCTTTAGTAAGTGCTTCAATTTTAGCAGAGGCTGTCCCCTTATTACCTGAAACTATAGCACCAGCATGACCCATTTTTTTTCCCGGAGGCGCTGTAACACCAGCAATATATGAGACTACGGGTTTAGTTACCTGATTTTTAATGTACTCAGCTGCTTCCTCTTCTGCACTACCGCCAATTTCCCCAATCATAACAATTGCTTCAGTTTGAGAATCTAATTGGAACCCCTCAAGTACATCTATAAATGACATTCCAGGTACTGGGTCTCCGCCTATGCCGATACATGTTGATTGTCCAATGTTGATTCTTGTCAATTCATGTACAGCTTGGTATGTCAAGGTTCCTGATCTTGATACAACTCCAACATTACCTTCCTGTGTTATTTCATGAGGCATAATACCAACGTTAGATTTTCCAGGAGAAATTAAGCCTGGACAGTTTGGACCGAGTAATTTTGCATTTGTATTTGTTGTTAATAAATCATACATTTTAGCTTCGTCTTTTGCTGGTATACCTTCTGTAATGCAGACAATAAGATCACAGCCAGCATCTCCAGCCTCTAAAACGGCATCCTTAGCAAAAGCAGGGGGTACGAAAGTGAGAGCAGTATTAGCACCTGTTGCCTCAATTGCATCTTTTACAGTATTAAAAATTGGAATTCCCTCTACTTGTTCTCCACCTTTTCCTGGTCTGGTTCCAGCAACAACTTGGGTGCCGTAATCTCTGTTTCTTAGAGCATGAAATTTTCCTTGCTCCCCTGTTAATCCTTGTACAACAACTTTTGTGTGTTCGTTAATTAAGATTGACATTATTGACCAGCCTTTACTGCAATTTGCGCTGCTTCATCCATAGATCCTGAAATTGTTATTTTTTCATTCTTATTTTTTTCAAGTATTTCCAAACCTTCTTTTGAATTTGTTCCATCAAGGCGAACTGTAATGGGCCATTTAAGTTCTTTACCGCTAGTTGCCTCGACAATACCTTCAGCGACTAAATCACATCTTGTTATTCCTCCAAATATATTGATAAGAACACTCTTTACATCATCTTCAGTTTCAAGCACCTCAAGAGCGGCTGTAACAGTTTCGGCTTTAGCCCCTCCACCTATATCAAGAAAATTTGCTGCTTTTCCGCCATGCTCAACAACAACATCTAGTGTAGACATCACAAGCCCTGCACCATTTCCAATGATCCCAACGTTCCCATCTAATTTTATAAAATTTAATCCTTTACTCTTTGCAAATTTTTCTGAGTCAGGTATTGGAATGTCTTTTTCAAATTTCTGAAATTCTTCATGCCTATATTCAGCATTCATATCAAGAGATACTTTTGAATCTAAAGCAGAAACACCTTTAGACGTTATGGCTAAAGGATTTACTTCTACAAGATCACAATCATTATCTACAAACAAATTATAAAGTTTGGAAATTACCTCAATAAGTTGATCTTTATATTCAAAATCTAGCTTAGCGTTAGTAATTGCATGTTCGATATCAGGAGAATTTAAGCCAACTGATGGTGAAATATAATGCTTTATTAAATCATCTGGAGAGTTTTCTGCAACTTCTTCAATATCCATACCGCCTTTTGAACTTAGCATCATTAAATATTTTTTTTCTGACCTATCAAGTGTAAATGAAATATAGTACTCGTTGATAATTTCTGAAGCTTCCTCGATAAGTAAGCTTTCAACTAAATGACCTTTAATATCCATTCCTAAAATATCATCAATAAACTGATTTAATTCAACATCATTTTTGGCTACTTTAATTCCGCCAGCTTTTCCTCTACCCCCAACTTGTACTTGAGCCTTCACTACTAATGGAAAACTTAAACCATGGTCGGATTGGAGTTCAGATTTAGATTTTATGATTGTTGACTTTGGTGTAGGAATAGAAAATTTTTTATAAAGTTCTTTACCTTGATATTCAAATAAGTTCATAATGTTACAACAAGAATATAGATTACAAAAAAATGAAAATTATGCTTGCTATTTATTGAAATTTTATTGGAGCCCATTCAATATCCAAGTACTTTGTGCCTATATCGTCAGAAAACTCAACTGTTATCTCATTGCCTTGTATTTCCTTAACAAGGCCTTCACCATATTTTTCATGAATTACAATTTGTCCAATTACAATATTGGCTTCAGAAGAATCATTTTTTTCAAATTCTGTTGAAAAGTCAATTGTTTGAAAATGCTCCAAGCCTTCATCTAAAAAACGACTTGGAAGATTGTAAACTGTGCCTCCCCAAAGAGTCCTCGACCAAGCATGTGTTAAGTAAAGTTTTTTTTCAGCCCTAGTGATTCCTACATAACATAGCCTTCTCTCTTCTTCAATTTCAGATACATCACCCTGTGAGCTTCTTTCATGGGGAAATAAATTTTCTTCCATTCCAGTCATGAAAACGTAAGGAAACTCTAATCCTTTAGCATTATGTAAAGTCATGAGAAGAACTCTGTCAACATCTTCTAAATTATCTGTTTCTGAAAATAAAGCTATAGACTCTAAATAGTCTCGAAGTTTTGTATAAGGTTCTTCAATTTCTTCTTCATAAGTATTTTCAAAATTGTATGCAGAATTAAGCAATTCTTCTATATTTTCCATTCTCATTTGAGCCTCTAAAGTGCCCTCCTTAATCAAATTCATTTTATATCCAGTTAGTTCAATAACTTTTTGAATGGCTACTGAAGGCCCTTGTATGGAATATGATTTAAGTTCAGTAATTAAATTTTTAAAATCTATAAGTTTACTTTTAATACGTGGTGAAATATTTTCAACATCATCTAATGAATCTAAAATTTCTGAAATTGATTTATTTGAAGTATTAACAAATTCTCTAAGTTTTTTAACACTTGATTCACCAATACCCCTCCTTGGCACATTGACAACTCGTTCGAATGAAACTAAATCACTATCGTTTATTAGAAATTTTAAGTATGAAATAATATCTTTTATTTCTTTTCGATCATAGAAGCGCACACTTCCAATGAGCTTATAATTTATATTTAATTTTCGTAACTCTTCTTCAAAAAGTCTTGACTGACTATTCGTCCTATAAAATACAGCAACTTCAGCTTTTTTATCCTCAAGTAAAATTCTACTAGTTTCTTCTGCTACCCACCTTGCCTCGTCTTTTTCAGATCTAAACCTAGTTGAAGAAATATCTGCGCCTTCTTCATTATCTGTCCATAAATTTTTTTCAATTTTTCTTGGATTGTTTGAGATAACTGTATTAGCTAAATCCAAGATTTTTTTTGAAGATCTATAGTTTTTATCAAGTTGAATAACTTTTGCATCTTGAAAATCTTTTTCAAATTCTATTATATTCCTAATATCTGCCCCCCTAAAAGCATATATACTTTGATCAGAGTCACCCACAACACAAACATTATGATTATTTGAGCCAAGGAGTTCAACAAGTTTATATTGAACATAGTTCGTATCTTGATATTCATCAACCATGATAAATTGAAATTTATTTGACCAAAACTTTAATATGCTTTCATTTGTTTGTAACAGTTCAACAGCTTTTATTAAAAGATCATCAAAATCCATTGAATTGGACATAATAAGTTTTCTTTCATAACTGGAGTAAATTTCTGCAACCTTAACATCAAAGAAAGACTCTGCATTTTGTAAGGCTTCACCAGGGGATATCATATTATTTTTTAGATTTGATATATGTGCTTGAAATCTTTTTGGAGAATACTGTTTTAAATCTACATTATTTTCAGACATGCAATTTCTAACAACTTTATTGGAATCCGATTGATCATATATTGTAAAGTTATTTTTATATCCAATTTTATCACCATGGATTCTTAAGATTTTTACACATAAACTATGAAATGTAGATATCCATTTTGGTGAAATTTTCAAATTTAATAAATCACTTATGCGTATTTTCATTTCCTCTGCTGCTTTATTTGTAAAAGTTATTGCTAAAATTTGCTCAATATCCACCATATGATTCTGGACTAGATGAGCATATCGATGTGTAAGTACCCTAGTTTTACCGGAACCAGCACCAGCCATAATCAATACAGGTCCATTTATTGTTTCTATTGCCTCTATTTGACTAGTGTTTAAAAATTCTTTCCATGATTCAGGAATTTTTGAAGTTGAATCCATTAATACTTAATCTATCCCTAAAGCGGTTTCAATTTCTGAAATTGTCAATTGCGCTGACACTTTTGCCAATTTTAAATTATTTTCTACTACTGAATCAACTTCGCTATCAGATATTTCTTCAAATTTTTCTGTAATGGGTTCTAAATAATCAATTACAGTTTCTGCAACAGCTAATTTAAAATCTCCATATCTAAAATCTCTAAATTGTTTTTCTGTTTCTTTTAATTCAGTCCCATTAATTGCAGAATAAATTTCAATTAGATTACTAATACCTGGTTTCGATTCTGAGTCGTATTTAATTTCATTTTGAGAATCAGTAACAGACGACTTGAATTTCTTTATTATTGAATCTTTAGAATCATTAAAGTAGATCGTTCCATTAATATCATCTGAACTTTTAGACATCTTATTTTCTGGATGCCTCAAAGACATCAGCCTTGCACCAGACTTACCACTTGTTTTTTCAGGAATTGGGAAGATGTCACCATAATTATTATTAAATCTGTCAGCAATATTTCTAGTAAGTTCTAAATGCTGTGTTTGGTCGTCCCCTACAGGCACCTCATTTGCCTTATGAATTAATATATCAGCTGCCATCAATATTGGATAAGTTAAGAGTCCAGAATGTGTACCGAATGAATTAGATTTCTCCTTAAATTGGGTCATTCTTTGTAACTCTCCAACTTGGCAAAAATTTGATAATATCCAAGACAAATATGCATGTTCTTTAAGATTGCTCTGAACATAAATAACAGAATTCTTCATATTAATTCCACTTGCCATTAAAACTTTTAATGTATCTCGGATGCTAGTTTTTAAACTTGTTTTATCTGGTATTGCAGTAAGGGAATGTAGATCTACTATGCAGAAATAATTTTTTGACTCTTCATTTGAAAGCTTTACCCAATTATTTATTGCACCTAAAAGGTTTCCCAAATGCACAAGGCCACTGGGTTGAATTCCTGAAAAAACTGTTTTCATATCTGCTATTCTAATAAACTAAATCAAATTGGAGAGTTTTTTATCAAATCTGAAAGGCCATTATCAGCTTATTCTGGATTAAGGAATATTATTTTAATTGGCACTCTATTTGGATTCCACGGTTTATTAAACAGAAGTCTTTTACTTGATGGAGTAAGTGAAATATTTATTGTAACTGCAAGAATTACATTAGTTACTCTTTTAATAAGTTTATATTGCTTCAAAGAGTTCTATAGTGAATTAAATTTGTCTTTTTTTATCAAAGGGTGTCTTACTGGATTTTTAGCGATATTTATTCCCGGATGGACTTTTATTTATGCATTAAAAAATATATCTTCAGGATTACAAAGTATATTTATATCAACTATCCCACTTTTTACTGTTTTTTGGGTATTACTATTTTTTAAAGAAGAAAAAATTACCAGAACTAAATTAGTTTCTGTATTAATTGGACTTATAGGTTTAGTCATTCTTTTTTTCTCAGGAGAAACAGGTCTTTCAAATGAAGGGGATCTCATTACTGGTGGTTTATTAGCTTTAGTTGGAGTTCAAGGATTAGCACTTAGTAATATTACAAATAAAAAACACCTCAAGTACATACCAGGGAAAACTTATCTTTTAACTCAGTGGTTATTTGGTGCTGGACTTTCTATAATTTTATTTTTTACTTTGGGAGGAAAAATTGAAACTCTTTCTTTATCTGAGTCATTGAAATTAACGGGATTAGCTTTTATAGATATATTTAATTACTCATTATTTTTATATACAATAAAAAGATTTTCAGCAACATTTACAACACTGGTTGATTACATTGTGCCCATTGTTGGAATATTGATGGGTTATGTTTTCTTAAATGAAGTAATAAGTAATGTATTTTTTGTAACTTTATTATTAATTTTTATTTCATTATATTTAGCAGTAAAAGATGAATCAGATAATTTGTCTTAAATCTAGAGTCAATAACCTTCTTGTTATTTTTGCTGTAGCACCCCATAAAATTTCTTTTCCAATCATAAAAATCCAATCATCAGGATAGGCTCCTCGATAACTCCAATTATTTGGATTTGATAACTTCTTGATTTCAACAAAAAAAATTTTCTGGACTTCACTGACATTAAAATTTTTAGGCTTTTCAAATAAATGGCAAACAACCGGATAGACATCAAATTTATACTCAACAGTATCTATAGAATTTAGATAACCAAAAGGTTTAATAGTAGACTCATTCAATAAAAGCTCCTCAGTTGATTCTCTAACTGCCGTACTCACAATATCTATATCTTTTTCTTCTTTTTTACCTCCGGGAAATGCAATTTGGCCTTTGTGTGTGGGCATTTCATTAGACCTTTTAATATAAAGAATTTCTTTTTTATCAAAAATTAAAATTGAAACTGCAGCATAATCATTTGCAATCGCAACATGTGGAGTTTCTAGCTCATAGTAATTTAATTTTATGTTCAATTAATCTTTTAGTCCGGCAACTAATTCCACTTTTATACCTATTGGGTTTAAAACTTCCCAAGCATTAAATTTTGTAGGTGCATCGAACCCAAACCAAGTTGTATCAATTTCAGTAAAACCAGATATGTATATCTTATCTCCATCCAAATACGCTGAAATTGAAAATGGAGTATCGAGTTCAATTTCTCTAATAGTTAATTTTCCTACAATAGTGTCTTCAATCTTTGAGTCAAAGTCTCTATTTGGTAATACTAATTCATCTTTACTAAATACAGCTTCAGGAAAGAGGGATGACTGAAGCCATTGGTTATTTATAGCATTGTCTCTTATCACACTGCTGCTTTTCAAAGTTGAAATATCTGCTCTTATAATTAAATTAGTAATTAATAGACAAGAGTCCGCTTGGTCGCACTCAGCTAATGAAAGTGTAAATTCTCCAATTATTTCATTTGTGAATCCTTCTACAGTTTCTAGTCCAGAATTTAAGAACTGTTTTGGAGCAAGGTACCCAACTCTGCTTTCTTCCTTAATAATTGAATAAGAGATATTTTCAAAAGAATCTAGTTGAAGTATTTCAGTACTGGTAGTTATTATATCTTCATTCTTATTTTCTTCAGTGGAGGTGAGAACTTCTTGTTCTATGACAATATTTTCTGTTGTATCTTCTTGAGTGCAGAAACTCAGAAAAATAAATATTACTATAGAGAATTTTTTCATTAACAATATTCTACTTGGTTTATATTTTTTTTTAGCTTGTATCCTTTGTGAATGTTAACAAAGTCGAGACAGCTGCTACAAGTTTTTTCGGGTACATCTTTAATTGGAATTGGGATATCTTTAAATTATTTGGCTAATTTGGGACTTGGTCCGTGGGGAGTTTTCCATGATGGGCTTTCAAAAACTTTAAACATAACTTACGGAAGAACAATTATAATTACAGGCATTGCTGTAATGATTTTATGGATTCCATTAAAACAAAAGCCCGGAATTGGTACTATTATCGATATTCTTTTTGTTGGAACAGTTGCTGATTTAATAATTCCTAATTTTCCATTATCTGAAAATGTTTTTGTAAGTTTACTACTTATTTTATGCGGAATTATCCTTATAGGTTCTGGAACTGCAATTTACGTTGGCGCAAACTTGGGAGTGGGGCCTAGAGATGGAATAATGGTTGGGCTTGAGGCTAAGGGTCTTAAAATAGGCACAGCAAGAAACATTATTGAATTATTAGCATTTTTAATTGGTTGGCTTTTAGGGGGTCTTGTAGGCTATGTTACCATTCTTTTTGTGGTCGGTATTGGTCCAGTAGTTCAAAAAGTTTTACCCTATGTAGACATGCGAAATAATGATTAAATTCTTATTTAAAGATAAGGCAAGTCTGATAAATTCAATCTACTTATTAAGTCTTAACTTTAAAAAAATTTATCGTAAGTATTTGATAACACATATGTATGTTTCTTAGAATACGAATATGTCAGAAAAAATAAATCTTAAAATATTTTTAAAAACTTTTATTTTTTTTCCTTTTTTTATGGTTTGTGTTTTCTCTCCGTTAATGATTTCTATAGTTTTAACCTCGTTTTTGCCAAATGGAAAATATTTTGCTACTAAACTATATGAATTTTTTGGTTGGGTTGGATTAAAGTTTGTAGGAATTAATTTAATAGTTGAAGGTGCTGAAAAAATCGATGATAATAAAAGCTATGTAGTTGTGTCTAACCATCCATCCACATTAGATATTTTTACACATATTACTGCACTTCCGGTATCAATTCGATTTTTAACTAAATCTGAATTATTTAGAATACCTATTTTTGGAAGAGTTTTAAAGGTTTTGGGATTGCCAAGAATTGATAGAGAAAATGCTAGTGCAAACTTTGATAAAATAAATTACTCGATTAAAAGAGTATTGGAAAATAAAAACTCGATAATGATTTTCCCAGAAGGTAAAAGAAGTAACCAAAAAGATTTGCTACCCTTCAAAAAAGGCGCTGCTTACATTTCTAAAGATTTTAATTTACCCATCATTCCTGTGGTTTCTCATAATGCTCATAATCTAATGGTAAAAGGAAAGGTTTGGCTTAAAAGTGGAGATGTTCAAATAGAAATTTTAGATCCCATTTATAATGTTAATGACTATACGGTTGAGGAACTTACTTCTAAATTAGAATCAATAATTAAAGAAAAATTACTGGTTTAAAAATTTATCAATAAAATTATTTAGCGATTCTAAAATTTCGTTGTTTTCAGTTATATCATCAAGATTTAAATGGTCTAACTTTGTAATTAAATGAAAGTTTTCAAAAACAAATAAACCATAATTTAATAATTGCATCTTCAAAATTTCGAAAGCTTTTTCTGCATTTCCGCCCACCCCCTTTACAGTTGTTACAACTGCCACATCTTTATCTTTAAAGAGAGAGTTGTATCTTTTGTCATCATAGGCTAGTGAAAGCCAGTCTAAAACATTCTTTAAGTGCGCAAGGTAACCTCCGTTATAAACTGGACTAAAAATAATTAATTTGTCAGATTGCTCTAAAGATTTTCTCATATTTATTATTTTTTCTGGAACATTGTCATTTGGATCAAGCAAAAATGGAATATCCTCAAAAAGGTTTTCATAAATATTATTATTTAGATTATTTTTACTCATATGGTCACTAAGATGGCGTGCTAATTGACTGTTGTAGGAATTTTTGCTTGTGCCAGCACTTAAAATTAATACTTTTGACATGTCATAAGTATGTAATTATGTTTGTTATATGGAAAGCAAAAATATAAATTTATTTTCTAAACTTGATATTCGAGTTGGAAAGATAGTTACAGCTGAAGAGTTCAAAGAGGCAATTAAACCAGCTTACATATTAACTATAGATTTTGGTTTGGATATTGGCATCAAAAAAACTAGTGCTCAAGTTACAAATTACACATTGAAAGAGCTGGAAAATAAAAACTGTATTGCAGTTATTAATCTTGGTGATAAACAAATTGGACCAATTATGAGTCAATGTTTAGTTTTAGGTTCTATATCTTCTAATGGAGATGTACTCCTATTAAAACCAGATATAAATGCAAAATTAGGCGATAAGATTTCCTAACTTGTTTTATTTAAAAAATAATTAGGGTTAAATGTCCCTACCCTTCGTCCTAGTTTTTCACCACGATTATTTATTAATACATAAGTAGGGGTGTTATAAAGTTTGTAAGTTTCTATAAATGGATGGTGTTTCTGTTTACTGGCATTTATAGAAACAAAATATATTTCTGGATTATTTTTCTTGAATTCATCAACTATGAATTTCGATGCTGTGCATCCTAGTCAGTAATCAGAATAAAATTCAATGATTGAATATTGATAATCAGAAAAACTATACGAATCATCTACCATTTTTCTATTAGAAGTATAGAAAATTAGAGCATAAAAAATTCCAATAACAGCGAAACTTAAAAAATAAAGTGCAGAAATTGGTTCAAAAGCTATAAAGAATATTGCAAGCCCTAAAACCCAAGCAACAGGTAAATATATCAAACTATATCTGTTTAATATTTTTAAAAATTTTTTTTTCATGACTTCGGTATCCTTCCTTATAATATACTTGAATATGGACTTCGCTAATCATTTAAAAAAAAGGGGTTACAGAATTACTAATGCTCGAGAAGTAATCTGTACTATCTTGGAAAATTCAGGACATAAACACTTTACTGTTGAGGAGTTACACACTGAATCAATGAAGAGAGATAAAAGTATTGATTTAGCGACAGTTTATAGAACTTTAGAAGTGTTGGAAGATATTGATATTATTGAGCACTCTCATCAAGTACATGGATCTGGTATTTTTTATTTAAAAAATGAGTACTCAAACTTTCATATTATTTGTGAAGCATGTAAGAAGATTTTTGATTTAAAAAAAAGTACTACCGAAAAAATAAATGATATATTAAAAAAAGATTCTAATTTTAAAGACATAAACAATCATTTTATATATTCAGGTCAATGTAAAAACTGTAATTGATTCTGTTATTGCAAACTATTTGCAGTAACATTAGAAATTATGGATACAAGTCATTCGCATCATTTAGAAATACATGGAGATTCGATATTAAGTCGATTAAAGCCAGAGCTTAAAATATTTACAACATTTTGTATTGTTTTTTCAATAGCTTTTTTAAGCCTTGAAAACAATCTTTTAATATTTTTACAATTTTTGATAGTTTTATATTTTCTTTACATTTCAAAAATTAAAATTATAACCTACTTTAAAAGACTCTCCATTGATATTCCTTTCATACTTTTTGCATTATTTTTACCATTTATTAGTAAGGGTGACAATAAAGTAATGTTTGAATTCTTTTCAATTTCTGTATATGAAACTGGTTTTAATGAGATGATATCTATTTTGATAAAAATTACTCTTTGTGTTTCTTTGGCTATAGTTTTAACAGCAACTACTTCAAATATTGAGATAATTTATGGACTTCAAAAATTAAAATTGTCACCACTTTTAATTTCAATTCTTTCTTTCGCAATTAGGTACATCGATGTATTTATTGATGAATTCAAACGGGTGAGAGTTGCAATGAAATCGAGAGGGTATGATGAGAAAGGTATTAAAGGCCTAAAGCCTATTGCTTATGCTTCTGGAGCACTCCTTATAAGAGGATACGAAAGAGGCGAAAGGGTTTATAACTCTATGCTTTCTCGAGGGTTTAGTGGTTCGATTGAGCTTAAAGAAAGAGATTATAAATCTTCCAAATTATTACTGCTATTTTCTACAATTTCTATATGTATAACAATTATCGATAGGGTTCTAATATGAAGAAACCATATTTAAGTGTAAACAATTTAAGCTTTGAGTATCCTGATGGATTTAAAGCATTGGAAAACATTACTTTCAAACTTTCAAAAAATGAGCGTGTTGCAGTTCTTGGTCCAAACGGTGCTGGCAAAACAACATTTATTCTTCACCTAAATGGAATTCTTGGAAATTTAGATGAAAAAATAGAAATAAATAATTTAAAATACTCCCAAGAAAATATTAATAAAATTAGAAAAACTGTTGGTTTAGTATTTCAAGATCCAGATGACCAATTATTCATGCCAACAGTGTTAGAGGATGTCATGTTTGGCCCTAAAAATTTTGGATATTCAATTGAGCAAGCTGAAAAAAATGCAGTGGAGGCACTACAAAAAGTAAAAATGTTAGATTATGCGGAAAAACCCCCTCACCATTTAAGTTTTGGTCAAAAAAGAAAAGTAGCAATAGCGTCTGTCCTTGCTTCAAAACCAGAACTCTTAGTGCTAGATGAACCAAGTTCAAACTTAGATCCCGCATCACGCAGAGAACTGGTCGAAATTTTAAAAAATTTAGATATATCTTTAATTCTGGTAACACATGATATACCAATGGCATTAGAAATTTGTAAACGAAGCATAATTCTAAATGGCGGAAAAATTACGACAGATGATGAGACATATATGATCCTGAAAGATAGAAAGACAATGGAAGATAATAGATTAGAACTTCCTTTTGGGTTTGCCCTACATCATTTAGGTGAGTGAACCTCTAGAGATTTAATATAACTAATAATGTTGTCTATTGCTTCATAAGATTCTTTAATAGGAAAAAACTGCCAAGCATGCCAGACGCCACTCCAAGTTTGTAATTCCACATTGACATTCTTATCTCTTAACTTTTTTGAAAATTCAATTGCATCATTATATAAAAGCTCATCAGTAGAAACTTGGATTAAAACATCTGGAAAGTTTTTTATATCAGCATAGATAGGTGAAAGAATTGGATTATTTGTTCCATATTTTCCTGCGTAATACTCACCTACTTCGTACATGCCTTCAATAATAATTGTTACATCTTTATTTTTTAAATATTTTTTGTCCTCTGCTGAGTCTGATAGGTCCAGCCATGGTGAAAGAAGAATTAAATTACTAGGTTTTATGTTGTAAGATTCATCAACAGTGACTCCAGTTGCAAGTCCTCCCCCAGCAGATTCCCCTATCCAAATACTTTGTTGGTTTTTATGAAGTTCATCAATGAAGCTCACAGCTAGTTTTGCGTCATCATGAGCAGCTGGAAAATTGTGCTCTGGGCTTAACCTGTACTCAAAAAAATATATTATTAAATTGGCACTACTCGAAATCATTGAAATCAAATTTTTATGAGAGTTTATACTCCCAGCAAAATAGCCACCACCGTGAAAATAGACACCATATTTTTCTTCATTAGCATTTGGAGGGGTGAACTTGAATATCCTTACAGGAGCTCCATGAATTTCTTCAAGCAAAACTTCTTCATTAAATTTAAGTAGTTTTTGTCCAGAATTGTTTAGATTATTCCTTGAGTCAAGGGCATAATCCATACGTTCCTGAAATGTTGGATTATTAGATGTCACATCCAGTCTTAGTTTATCTCTAACTTTCCTCAGCCTTAAAATATTGACATAAAATGATGTTCTAATGGAAAGTGGTAATTTCGGAATAATTTCAATTGTGAATTTTTCAAGAATTTTTGCTAATAAAGATATCACAGTACAATTATACACCTTTAGATGAATAGAAAAAAAATATATAAT
>VMHT01089941.1_pt1 | contig 15772 bp, 15 predicted proteins | sample 4693611 | NCBI WGS metagenome assembly VMHT01 (sample SAMN12280063, study PRJNA550983) | marine metagenome | isolation source: seawater sampled from same location over 5 years 0.02-0.2 micron viral filtrate | place: USA: collected off the coast of southern California halfway between the port... ... | reverse complement strand
GTAATTTTTCTATCAACAAAAATCTTTCTAAAAATGAACTTGAAGCAAAGGGCAGAGAGTTAGGTGTTGAGCTAGACAAACGTAAGTCAAAAGACAAACTAATTTCAGAGATAGATAATTTACTGAAAAAAGGTTAGTATAATTATAAATATTTCTTTTTATTGTTATGGCTGCTGTAAAAGGTGACGTAGGCCAAGTCAAATTTGATGATGCTGGCTCTTCGGTTAACCCTGTATTAGGTACAAGATCATGGTCTATGTCTATCACTAAAGATTCACAAGAAACAACTGTTCAAGGTGACACTTTTAAATCTTTTATTGGTGGTCTTATTGAAGGCGAGGGAACTGCTGAATTAGTTTACGATGCCGCAGCGTCTGGTGAAACCGCAACTTTCGTTGATGGTGTCTTGACCACTGGTGACGCTGGAACAGCAGCTTTTGAGCTTTTCCCTGATAGTGCAAGCGGTACTAAAAAGATTAGCTTTAATGGTCTTATAACAAACTTTGAGCAAAGTTCATCTATTGGTGATGTAAACACAGTCAGTATTACATTCAAACCATCTGGCACAATTACGTCAGCAATCTAACTGTAAAATTCTTCGCACTTATTTATGGCAACTGAAAGAACCGCAGACCTTCTTCTTGGAGCTTTTCAAGATGAAATGGTCAACAGAAAAAAGTATGAGATTAAAGATTCAAACGGCAAAATAATAACAACTGTATATTTTAAGCCAATAACAAGATTTGCTAGGGTCAAAGCACAACAGTTGGCTGGATCAGATGAAGCTTTAGTTATCTCAACTCAACTACTTTGTCAGATGGCAGAGAAAGAAGATGGGACTCCAGCTTTTGATATGTCAGATGCTGCTGTTTTGCAAAGATCACTTCCAGAAAAAGTTTTAAATGAAATAGAGCTTTTCTTGAATGATATTAAGTTAGATATTGATACAGCAAAAAAAGAATAAAAGGGGATAACTGGTTTAGATTTGAGTTTTTCCTAGCAACAGAACTTAGTAAGACAGTACAAGAACTTAGAAAAGGCATGACTGAGGCAGAGCTTATCTATTGGGCTGGCTATTATGAGATTAAGCATGACGAAGAAAAAAGAGCATTACAACGACAAAAACACAATTCAAGGTAATATATAATAAAAGGTTTTTTTATAAGTGGCACAGGCTAATGTAAAACTTACAGTTGATGCCAGTGGTGCAACCAGAGCATTAAATGGTGTCCAGAAACAAACTAATGTCTTACAGAAGTCTTTTGGCGGTCTTAGAAATGCTATTGGTGGGATAGGTTTAAGTTTAGTAGCAAGGCAAGCGGTTAAAGCATCATCTAATTTTGATAAATTAAACGTAAGGCTAGGACTATTAACAAAAGCAAATGGCACTTTTGCTAAGTCTCAAAAAATAGCGGCTGATGCTCAAAAGGCTTTTGGTTTAAGTTCGACAGAAGCTCTTGAAGGAATTACAGATATAACGGCAAGACTAGCTCCTTTGGGTGTCGGGGTTGAAGATATTAAAAGTACTTTTTTTGGATTTAATACCGCTGCCAAGTTAGCTGGTGCATCTACTATGGAGGCATCAAACGCATTTAGACAATTAGCTCAGGCTCTTGGCTCAGGAAGGCTGGCTGGTGATGAATTTAGAAGTATATCTGAACAGATCCCGACATTACTCCAACCGATAGCAGATGAATTAAATGTTCCTATTGGAAAACTTAAAGAGTTAGCTGCTGAAGGCAAGTTGACCAGTGATGTTGTATTAAGAGCATTAAGAAAGATTGAAACAGACGGAGCGGCTTCATTAAAAGAATTAGTTGCTAATGATCCAACTCAAATATTTAAAGATTTTAGTAATGCAACGCATGATCTTTCAAAGGCATTTGGTAAAGAATTAAGGCCAGCAGTAGAAGGAGTGACAAAACAATTGACCCAACTAATTAATTCAATTACTGAATTTGTCGAAACTGATGCTGGTCAGGCTGCAATACTAATTACAAAAATAGCTGTTGCAGTGAAGCTTTTGTCTGTTGCTATACCTTTGGCTACTGCTGCGTTTTCAGCCTTGCTTGTAAAAGTTAACATGGTTGGGGTCGCAAGTCTTATCACATCAGGAGGTTTGACTGGACTACAGGTTTCTGGATTACTTGCAGCGAAAGGAATTGCAAGCACAACCTTGGCTCTTGGAGCTTTAAAAATTGCTATGGCTACAACTGGAATTGGCCTTTTAGTTCTTGCTGTTGGTGGTCTTGCAACTGCATTTATGAAAGCAAGGAGAAAAGCAAAAGAGTTTCAAGACTTAATTAATGAAGGTGGTCAGGAAGATGTAACTAATGCTTTTAAAGAACAAGAAAAAGTTGTTAAAGCCTTAGAAAAACAACTTGCAAGCACAAATAAAAAAAGAGCAGGTCACATCAGTAGACGCTTAGAAGAAGAACAAGCAGAATTAAGAATGTTACAAGGAAGGTTAAACACTCTTGCTTCGGAAGAAAAAATCACTGAAGCAAAGAAAAAACAAAATGAGGAACATAAAAAGTCTGAAGAGCTTATAAAAAAACAAGAAGAGGCAACAGATAAACTAAAAGAAAAAATGATGGCTGTAGGTGAAGAGATTGAAAGCAGTATCAAAAACAATCTAAGAGATGCCATAACTGGTGCGAAAACCTTTGGAGAGGCAATGGCAGGGGTTCTTAATAAGATAAGAGACAAAATTATAGATGCTCAATTAGATAAGCTGCTAGGCGGCTTTGGTGAAAACTTTGGTAAAGGTAAGGACGGAGGTAAAGGGCTTGGTGGATTGCTTGGTGGATTATTAGGAGGATTGTTCGCTAATGGTGGCCAACCACCTGTTAACAAAATCTCAGTTGTAGGTGAAAGAGGCCCAGAACTTTTTGTTCCTCGTTCTGCTGGTACTGTTGTTCCAAATCAAGATATTGGTGGTTCAAATATTACAAACAACATTAGTATTAGTGTTGATGCTTCAAACAGTAATGTTCAATCTGATGAAGATGGCCGTCAGTTTGGACAGGCTATTGCAAGTGCAATACAGTCTGAAATCATTAAGCAAAAACGTAGTGGAGGTTTATTAAGATAATGGCTACATTTGATGATTCAACACTTGGTACTACCGCAGGTGCAACAACACCTACATATAACTCTACTGAAACTGCTGCGCCAAAAATTATTACGGTACAATTCGGAGATGGCTTTAAGTCACGCAATACCTTTGGCCTGAACCAAAACCCTAAATCTTATAATTTAACTTTTGTTGTTTCTTTGGCTGATGGTGATAAAATTTTAGCTTTTTTTGACGCAAGAGCAAAAAACAGTGAAAGTTTTACATTTACACCACCAGCTACAAGCACAGCAAGAACATTTATCTGCGATCAATACTCTAGAACAAATACATATTTAAATAGAGTTACCATTTCAGCAACTTTTGAGGAGGTATTTCAACCATGACAATTAATCCAGTTGACCAATTAACACTTCCAGTTGAACAACTACAAAAACTAGAAGGCATATCAATTATTGAATTATTTCAATTAGAGTTAAAAATTGACTTGCATTATAGTTCAACGGAATCAAGTCCAACTATTTTTTATAGATTTCATAATGGTACTAATGGGATAAATACAGATTTAAAATGGCAAGGAAATATTTATACAGCCATTGCTTGTCAAGCAGAAGGTTTTGAAACTGGTGATAATACAGTTATGGCAAGACCTACACTTTCTTTTGCTAATACTATTAGTAATTTTTCTTCAATTTTAGAACTTGTGAATCAAGTAACTCCTTTTAATGATTTACAAAAAGCAACAGTTACTAGGCTTAGAACTATGGCTCGTTTTTTAGATGCTGATAATTTTGCTAATAATACAAATCCATTTGGCTCACCTAACGAAAATATGGAACTTGAACGGCAAGAATATCAAATCAATAAAAAATTAGTTGAAAATAATGAAATATGTAGTTTTGAATTAGTTAATACTATTGATTTTGAGGATTTATTTTTACCAAGAAAGCAAATTACTAAAGATAGATTTCCAGCTACAGGTACTTTTGTTTTTGTATGACTTGGAAAGAAGATGCTAAAAAACATTTTATAGATTGCAAACCAGCAGAGGGTTGTGGTTTTCTAATAGAAAGAGGTGGAAATGAATTTTTTTATCCTTGTAAAAATCTTGCATCTCATGTGGAAGAAGAAGTTACTTTTGCTATAGATCCTTTAGATTATGCAGCCTGTGAAGATAGTGGTGCTAACATACTTGCAGTTATTCATTCTCATGTAGAAGGCAATGCAGATCCATCTGAAGCTGACATAAAAAATTGTAAGCTGTACATGACAGATTGGTATATTTATTCTATACAAGATGATAACTGGCATTTTGAGGAGGCAGATTAATGATTAGAAAAATAAAACTTTATGGTCCATTAAGAAAATTATCTGGAGTGAAAGAATTTGACGCAGATGTTTCTAATGTAGATGAGGTTTATAGTTTTATAAAAGTTAATTATCCTAATTGCAAACAGCATCTATATGAAGCTTGTTACAGCGTTGTTATGAATGATGTTGATATAACTTTTAAAAATTTAATTATTAATGGTGAAGGTGATATAAAAGTAATACCTCTTGTAAGTGGAAATTTCTTTTTACCTTTTTTAGGTACTTTGTTTGCTGGTTTTTTTAATACAACTATGACCTCTATGGCTGCTTTAAAGTCTGCTCTTGTTGTTGGTGGATTAAGTTTTTTATCTGATCTACTTGCCCCAACTCCACCTTCAGGTAATGAGGTAACAAGTGATCCAGAAGTTAGTTCATTTATAAGTGGAGCGACTGCAAATACTACAAAATCTGGTGGTGCTGCTCCTTTAATTTTTGGTGAATTTTTAGTCGGTTCAGTGGTCATAAGTGCTGGTGCTGATACAGTAGAAGTAAATAATATTTGAATTGTATTAAATAAAAATTATGGCTAGAGAAATAAACAGCTATAAGAGATTACAGCACCAAATGGGTCTTAGTGAAGAATTGCCTGATAATTTTATAAGAGCAGTACAGTTTTTTACTTTTCTTGATTTAGTTTGTGACGGTGCGGAAATTGAAGGTTTTGCTACACCATCAGCTAACGGAGTAGCGATTCCAGATGAACTTTTTTCACCAAAACAATCTAAAATTGAAACTCTTACTTCTGATGAGAAAGAATATTTAGAACTAGCAGAACAAGATGTTTTTATAAATGGTAGACCAATAAGAAATGCAGGTGGTCAACAGACAATTATAAATACTTCTTTAGCACTACGAACAGGAAAAGATAATCAAGAGGTTATGGGAGGTATAGATACTTTAAGAAGATCTGAAACTTTATCACCCGATACAGTTAATAATAATAGAGATATGGAAGCAAATAAGGTTACTGGATCAGTTGCAGGGGGGCAAGATAATAATGTTGATGACACCCCATCATCAATAATTGTCACTTTAAATTGGCAGAGTTTAAGGCAGTTACATCCTACTGACGGAAGTACACAAGGTTTAATAGTTACCGAAGGCCCGTTTAAAGACGAATTTACAAAACATGGTATAAAAAGTTTTGAAGCTGGTGCGGTGCATATACAGATCAGAATAAATAATACAAATGGCACTCGATTAGTAACTTTTGACGCAGAACCTTTAGCGGCAATTTCAGTTGGCCCTTATGCAAGAGATTATGGACTTGACATACCTTTAAGTGTTAGAAATACACCCGCAGCTATAGCTGCTAATTTTCCTTTGTATGTCCAAGTTGTGAGAAAAGACATTGAATTTAGATCAAATTCATCATTAGGAAGAGATCCTTTCGCAAATATATCAGTAGGAAGAGAAACAAAAAGAGTAAATGTTTATGAAGAAGGATCAAGAAGATTTACTGAATTTAGTTTTGCTAGACTGCAAAGTTTGATTCCAGCAAACCCAACAACTGCAAGATTTCCTAAATCTGCTTATATAGGTTTACGTTATTCAGCAGAGCAGTTCCCTAGCATCCCACAAAGAATCTACAAAATAAGAGGAATAAAAGTAAAAGTTCCTATTGGTACAAATGATGGAACGGTTCCTGTTGACAGCGTTAATGGAAGAATACTTTACCCGACAGGATATTCTTTTGTTGCTTTAAATAATGATACAGATAAAAAACGTTGGACAACTGATCCAGCTTGGATTCTATATGCACTATTAACAGAGGAATATGGTCTACAAATAGAAGAATCAAAGATTAATAAACCATCTTTTTTTGAAGCAAGTAAACATTGTTCAACACCAATTACAGGTGAAGATACTCCAAGATATTCATTTAATGGTGTAATTAACCGAAGACGCAAAGCTTTAGATCTTATAAAACAAATAGCAGGTTTAATGAGAGCTACTGTTTACTATAAAGATGGCTCGATCAAAATTGCTTTAGATAAAGCTGAAACAGTTACATCTTATTTGTTTACTAATGCAAATATAATAAATGGCAAATTTAATTATTCTGGAATAGATAAAGATAAAAAATATACTCAAGTAAATGTAGCTTATTTCAATAATAATATTCAAGAATTAGATCAAATTTCTGTAAGCAGTAATGATTTAGACCCTGATTTTGAAACCAAATATGGCATAAACCAAACAAATATACAAGCTTTATACACAACTGATAGGAGTCAAGCAGTAAGGCTTGGAAGATCAATTTTATATACGAATTTACTTGAAAGTGAGGTTGTTAATTTTGAATGTGGTCTGGAAGCTGCGTCAATGTTAGAACCTTTTCATATAATAAAAATTGCTGATAGGTTAAAAGAATCTTTTAGAGCAAGCGGAAGAGTTAAGACAGTTACAAGTTCAACAGTATTAGTATTAGATGACAGCACTAATACAACAGTTGGTGTTGTTGGTGATAATTTTTTAATAGTTGATAAAGAGGGAGGATTGCAAGAAAGAACAATTCAATCAGTAAGTGGAAGTACGGTAACATTATCATCAGCTTTAAGTCCTGAACCACAAGCTGGCACAATTTGGGCAGTTAAAACTGGAAACATACAGCATAGAAAGTTTAGAGTTTCAAATATAAAACAAAATACTAATTTTACTTTCTCTATAACAGCAGTTGCTTATGACGATACAAAATACACTTTTATTGACAGACTTGATCTTGGAAATGGGATTGGAAGAGATCCGACAACCTTATTAGATGAATTACAACCACCGCCAATAATAAGCCTAAAAGAAGAGTTAATAGTAGTAAACGGAAGACCTACAAGTCGTATTGTTTTAGATTTTGGTTATGTACAGGGAGCAAAAAAATACCAAATTAGTTATAAACAAAGTGGAAACGGACCTTTTGTAAGTTACCAATTTACTAATCAATTTATTATTAATAATAATCCCGCAGGTATTTATGAATTTAGTCTAAGATCAGTTTCGGCTAATGATGTTTTAAGTGTTAACGCTTCTGAAAGGAATTTAAATGCTTTTGGTGTGATAAATTCCTCAATTGGTAATGTACAAAATTTAAGGGGTGTAGAAAGTGGCAATAATTTAATTCTAACTTTTGATCCTTCAGAAGATCAAGATGTTTTAAATGGAGGTTTAGTAAGGGTAAAATCTCATCCTAGTACTGATGGTTCTGGCACATATTTAACTTCAACTTTTTTAAAAGATGTTGACGGTAATTCTACTGAAATTGTTATAAATAATTATGAAAACGGTGAATATTTATTAAAGTTTGTTGATGTAGCAGGTAATGAATCTGTAATTACAACTTCTGTTGTTGTAAATAAATTGGTAGCTGGTGATGATAAAACAATATCAATAAGAGAGGATTCAGCTTTTTCTGGTGCGAAAGTAAATATGGCAAAAGATAATTCACTTAATGCATTAATTCTTACAAGTGGAACAAATTTCGACTCATTGACTAATCTAGATAATCTTACAACTGCTACAGAAACTTTTGCTACTTTAGACCTTGTTACTGGTGGTATATCTGAAACAGGTGACTATACCTTTAATGCTAATGACATTGATCTTGGTGGGGCTTTTAGATTTGGTTTAACAACTCATATCAAAAAATCTGGATTCACCTCAGTTACTTTATGGGATGATTACACCGATTTGATGGATACTTGGCCTGAAAGTAATTTTACTGGTACTGGTGAAACAGGAGAAAGCGCAACAGTTACATTTCAAATTGCTAAAAGTCAAACAGGTACAGCTAGTACAAGTTTTGAAACTTTTACAAATACAGATATGACTGCAAGAACATTATCTTTTAAAATTAATGTTTTAAATGATAGTGGTTATAAAAACGTTGCCATATCTGAATTAGGTGTAAACCTAACATTTAAAGCAAGAACTGAAAGAAGTATTGATAATTCAAGTGCGACAAATGGTATTCTTACAAGTTCTGGAAGTGGTGCAACTACAGTTACTTTTGCTAAAAAATTCTTTACAGGAACTTCTGTTGTAGGTGGAAGTACATCAGCTTTTAACCCAGTAATTTTTATAAATGTAAATAATATGCAGTCAGGTGATTTCTTTACTATAGATAGTGTCAGTTCTAGTAATTTTGTTGTATCAATAAAAAATGGCTCTAGTTTTGTGGCTAGAAATTTCACATATAGTGCTTTTGGATATGGATCGGGGTAGTATAATAGGAAAAACGTAAAATAAAATGACAAAACCAGCAGATTTTGTAGTTGATAATGATACGGGTGCAAATGTAAGAACGGATTTAAATAATCTATTTGAAGCAATACGTCAAAATAATGGATACGGTAGTGAACCGACTGTTAAATACAATTATATGTGGTATGCGAATACATCCTCTGATCGCATGGCCTTCTACAAAGCAAATGCAACTGATAGAGTTGAATTTATAAGTTTAGTTAATGGAAATTTCTTTGGTCCTGATGGGTCTGTTTCTACTCCAAGTTATACTTTTACAAACTCAGCAAGTACTGGTTTTTATAGAAGTGCATCTAATCAAATAGGAGTTTCTAATAATTCAGTAAATACAGCATTATTTAAAACAACTGGAACGGAGATAAAAGGCAAACTTGAAGTTATCCCGACTACTGGTGGTGCAACACTAGATATTAAAACAAATTCTTTAAATGACCAAGATGTTGCTATTAATCTTGTTGCTGACACAACACATACTACTGGCGGTTTATCTATAAAAAGATTACAGACAGCAAATGGAAATTCAGAAATAGTACATCAAGGTACAGGCGATTTTATATTACATACTGATACGGCAGCCGATATTGTTTTTAAAACAGATAGTGTTGACAGATATACAGTTTTTGGAGTTGGAACTCAAGAAGGTACTATGATTTCGCATGATAGTACTCGTAATGTTTTAACATCTGCTGGAATTGCTCTTACGAATACTTCAAACGATAATGGTGCTGGTTTTGAATTTGTTAGCATTGTAAAAAATGGAACAGGGGTTGGTACTTGTGTATTTATAAACAGACTTGCAGCCGCGGGTCTGCCAGATAGCGGAACAGGAAAATTAATTGAGTTTGAATATGATAGTAGTAACGTAGGTTCAATAAATACTAACGGAAGTGCAACAGCTTATAATACTAGTTCTGATTATAGATTAAAAGAAAATGTTGTTGATTTAACAGATGGAATAACTAGATTAAAAACTTTAAAAACTTATAGATTTAATTACAAAAATAATAGCTCATTAACAGTTGATGGTTTTCTTGCTCACGAAGTAACCGCAGTACCAGAAGCAATAACAGGAACAAAAGATCAAGTTGATAGTAATGGTAAAGCAATTTATCAGGGAATAGATCAATCAAAATTAGTTCCTTTACTTGTAGCTTCATTACAAGAAGCAATTGCTAAAATAGAAACATTAGAAACTAAAGTCGCTGCATTGGAGGCTGGTTAATGGCTATTATTGCTGGAGTTAAAGATTTTGATGTCACAAGACGTAGTGATTTTCCTATAAAACTTACTTTTAGAGATGGCAACAGCAATCTTATTGATCTGACAGGTTACACAGTTGATGCGGAAGTCTATAGTATTACTTCTGATGGCTTCAGAGATACAAAATATGCGGATTGGTCTATAACTTATACAAGTAGAACAGGTGGTGTTGTAGATATTGCTTTGACAGATACACAGACTGCAACTTTTAATAAACATGAATTAAAATATGATGTTCAATTAACACAACCAAATGGAGAGAAATTTCAATATTTAAGAGGTACACTATATATTAATGAGGGCTATTCAGAATGAGTACACCTAATAAAGTTGAAGTTAGTCAGGTTAATGAAGTAACCACTGTTGAAATTACAACGGCAGGGCCACAGGGTGTCGCAGGTGCTACTGGCCCCGCAGGTGAAGGTTCTGCAACAGTAGCCATAGGTACAGTAACTACAGGAAATGCTGGAACAAATGCAACCGTTACTAATGTTGGTAGTACAACAGCAGCTACATTAAATTTTACAATTCCAAGAGGTGATGCTGGTGCTGCTGGTAGTAATGGAAGTAATGGATCAGATGGTGCTGCCGCGACTATAGCGGTTGGATCAGTTAGCACTGGTGTGGCTGGTTCTTCGGCAACGGTTACTAATTCTGGATCGTCAAGTGCTGCTACTTTTGACTTTGCTATTCCTAGAGGTGCGACAGGTGCTACTGGCCCTGCTGGTAATGACGGAGCAGACGGAGCGATTTCTGATGGTGACAAGGGAGATATTGTTGTAAGCAATTCTGGTGCAACTTTTACTATTGATAATGATGTTGTTACTGCTGCTAAGTTAGCTGACACTTCTGTTAGTGCTGGTAGTTACACAAATACAAATATCACAGTTGATGCACAGGGAAGGATAACATCTGCTGCATCTGGTTCTGCTGGTGGAGTAACTTCAGTTACAGGTTCAACTCCTATAGTTTCTTCTGGTGGATCAACACCTGCTATTAGTATTTCAGCAGCTACAACATCTGCTGCTGGTTCAATGTCTGCCAGCGATAAAACAAAATTAGATGGTATAGAAAGTAATGCAACCGCAGATCAAACAGCTAGTGAGATAAGAACACTTGTAGAGTCAGCTACAGATTCTAATGTATTTACTGACGCAGATCATACAAAGTTAAATGCGATAGAAGCAAGTGCTACTGCTGACCAAACAGGTGCGGAGATAAAATCTTTATATGAAGGTGAAAGTGATACTAATGCTTTTAGCGATTCTGAGAAAACTAAGTTATCAGGTATAGAGAGTAACGCTACAGCAGATCAAACTGATGAAGAGATACAAGATATTGTGGGAGCTATGCTCACAGGTAATACTGAGTCAGGCATAACAGTAACTTATCAAGATGCAGATGGCACTATAGACTTTGCTGTGGCATCACAAACTGATGAAAATTTTACAACAGCAGATCATACAAAACTTGATGGTATTGAAGCTTCTGCTACTGCTGATCAGACAAACGCAGAGATAAAGACAGCTTATGAAGCCAACTCAGATACCAATGCCTTTACTGACGCTGAGAAAACTAAATTAACAGGTATAGAAACCAGTGCTACAGCAGATCAGACAGGAGCAGAAATTAAAACAGCATATGAAGCAGAATCTAATACCAATGCTTTTACGGATGCTGAGAAATCAAAACTTACTGCAATAGAAGCTAGTGCTGATGTCACAGATGCAACTAACGTAGATGCTGCTGGTGCGGTAATGAATACTGACGCTTCAACTGCTGCAATGGGTTTTGTTGTTGATGAAGATAACATGGCATCTAACAGTGCTACCAAAGTTCCAAGTCAACAATCAGTAAAAGCTTATGTTGATGCTAATAGTAGTGATACAACTTACACTGCTGGAACAGGTTTGAGTTTATCTGGTACTACTTTCAATGTCGATCAAATAGCACTTACTACTGTCCAAACAGCAGCAAATGAATCTGCACAGCTAGGTCTTACGACCCAAGAAGGAGATATTGTTGTCAGATCAGACCAGAATAAATCTTATGTAAGAAACAGTGGAACTGCTGGCACAATGGCAGATTTCACAGAATTATTAACGCCTACAGATCAAGTTTTATCTATTAATGGTAATACAGGAGCTATAACGGCTGCACAGATAGCAGCAGCAGTAGAAGCAGCTTCTGATTCTAATACTTTTACAGACGCAGACCATACAAAACTAAATGCAATAGAGAGTGGAGCGACTGCGGATCAAACTGCTACCGAGATAAAAACATCGTACGAAAGTAATAGTAATACAAATGCTTTTACAGATGCGGAGCAAACAAAACTATCAGGTGTTGAAGCATCAGCTACAGCCGATCAAACCGCAGCAGAGATTAGAACTTTAGTAGAAAGTGCCAGTGATAGTAATGTATTTACTGATGCTGACCATACAAAACTTAATGCTATCGAAGCTTCTGCAACCGCAGACCAAACTGGTGCTGAAATAAAAAGTTTATACGAGGGAGAAAGTGACACAAATGCATTTACTGACGCTGAAAAAACAAAGTTATCAGGAATAGAAACTTCAGCCACAGCAGATCAAACAAAGTCAGATATTGATGCTCTTGGTATTGCAGCTACAACCGCAGCTACACTTGCAACTGCTCGTAATATAGCTGGTGTGAGCTTTGATGGTTCGGCAAATATTTCTCTAAACAATAATGCTATTACTAACGGTGCTGGATATATTGATGGTTCAGCTTTAAATGCAGCTAATTTAAGTTCTGGAACGATACCAGATGCTAGATTCCCTGCTACATTACCAGCAGCTTCGGCAGCAAACTTAACATCAATACCAGCAGCTAATCTTACTGGTACACTACCAGCGATAAGTGGTGCAAACTTAACAAACTTACCAGGTGGTTTAGTTGGTAGTTCAAACGAAAAATTATTTGTTGAAGCAGAAAATCAAATGGACAACAGCTTTACTACAACAGCAAACTTTAACTATGTAGCAGCAAGTCCTATGACTATTGCTTCTAGTGCTACCCTTACAGTGAGTGCTAATTCTACTATGACGTTTGTTTAAAAGTGGATATATTTATAAATATGATTTACAATAGAAAAAACAGTTTTTAAATATGTCAAAAGTTATTGTTGACGAAATTCAAACTGATACCACGAATGGGAATGTAAGAGTTATTCCTAACGGTACTGGTGCTTTAGAAGTAAAAGGTGCTGGTGGTGATGATGCGATATTGCAATTAAACTGTTCTGCACAAAGTCATGGTGTAAAGCTTAAATCCCCTGCTCATAGTGCTGGTCAAAGCTATACAATGATCTTGCCAGACAATCAAGTAGCAGCAGATAAGTATTTAAAAGTTAAGAGCATTACAGGTAGTGGAGCCACAGCAGTAGGACAGTTGGAGTATGCAGATGTAGCTGGTGGTGGTGCTTATGATTTTGTAAGCAAAACTACAGTGTCTTCAAGTGTTTCTCAGGTAGATTTTAATCCTGCTGGTGGTTTAAGTGCTGGACAATATAAACTTGTAGGTAAAAAAGTTTTAAAAAGTCATTATGACGGTGAAATAGAAATTGCACCTTTTGTTAATGGAGGTACAAGTATTGTTTATAGTGGTTGGAGATATATCCTTCATAAGTATGGTTCTGCTCAAGGCTATGCTACAGCTATGACACAATTCGTAAATTACAATAAAATTACACTTGATCCTAATTATCAAGAAGGTATTGACAGTTCAAATATTGGTCATGAAACTTTTGAAATGGAATTTAGCACAGATTATAATAGTTGGTTCAAAGCAACTTCTGTTGGTACTGGAAATCAACAGGAATACGTAGATGTATATGGACATTTATCTAAAGATAATTTTCCTTATGCAAGTAATAAACTTACTGGATTAAGATTTACTTTAGCTAATAGTCGAACTATTGATACAGGTAGTGTTTTTATTCTTTTTAAACTAAAAGAAAGCTAATGAAAAAAATTGTTAATGGTGTTGTATCTAAAATGACTGATGCGGAAATCGCAGAATACAACGCAAATCAACCAACAGAATCAGAGATTCTTGCTAAAAAATGGCAAGATGTACGAACACATAGAAATTATTTATTAGCAGATTGTGATTGGAGAGCTTTTAGTGACCTTACTTTAGCTGACGAATGGAAAACCTATCGTCAAGCATTAAGGGATGTACCTACACAATCAGACCCTGATAACATCACTTGGCCCACAAAACCTAATTAAATTATTATGTCAACAATAAAAGTAGAAGAAATACAACATCCGTCCAACTCTAATAACGCAGTATCTATTGCATCAGATTCTAGTGTTAGCTTAAAACATAGTGGATCTGCAAAGCTGGCAACTTCATCTACAGGTGTAAATATAACTGGAACTTGCACAGCTACAACTCTTTCTGGATCATTAGCATCATCTAATTTAACAGGTGCTTTACCTGCTATTGACGGTTCAGCTTTAACTGGCGTTGGTGGTGGTTCCTTAGAGTTTATAAAAAAAATAAGCCCTTCTGCAAATACAACTTCAATAGTAGAAACAGGTCTTGCTTATGACAGTGTATATAGACTTGTTGTAAGACATTTAAAACTTGATTCAATGACTCGAGAGATACAATTTACTCCACACATGGACAACAGTTCAAGTAAGTTTGTTTATAACTATTCTAACGGTGTGGTCAGTTATAGTTTTGTATGTGATTATGGTGTTGGTTATGTTACTCGAGATAGTTACTGGGTATTTGAAACTGGTGGTTATGAATCTCAGTATTATGGAGGTCATATAGATTTTGGTACAACTGAACGACCTTGGATTGAAGGAACTCTACGGGGTAATACTCACAGATCTTTCTCTATTATGAATGGCAGAAAAGCGCAACAAAATAATACTAACAATGACTCAAACCAAACAGGAACTTATGCAAAAATGAATGGATTTACTTTAGAGACTTATAATGGGTCGTATGATTTTAATCCTGATACTGAATTATTATTGTACAAATTTAAGGAGTCCTAATGAACAAATTAGTAAATGGTCAACTTATATCTCTAACTGCTGAAGAAATAGCAGAAGTAGAAGCTAAAAGGGCTGCTGCACCTTCAGAAACAGATATTAAATGGATTCAAGTAAGGAATGAAAGAAATCGTTTATTGTCAGAAACAGATTGGGTGGCTGCAAGAGCATCTGAAACAGGAGTTGCTGTAAGTAATGAGTGGAAGACTTATCGTCAAGCCTTAAGAGATGTACCAACTCAATCCGACCCAGGTAATATTACATGGCCAACAAAACCAAGTTAAGAGGACAAATTATGAAATTAATAGTAAAATCAAACTAAAGCAGTAAATTATTATGTCAAGAATAAAAGTAGATGATATACGGTCTAGGCAAAATAGCACCCATGATGCAATATCGCTTGCTGCTGATTCTAGTGTTGCCTTAAAACATAGCGGATCTGCAAAGCTTGCAACTACAGCTACAGGTATTACTGCAACAGGTGGTACGTTTACAGGCTCTGTTGTTTTTGAAGATGCAATAAATGAAAATGTATTTGCTATAACTGACGCTTCTTCTGTTGCCTTAGATCCTGATAATGGAATGGTACAAACTTGGACATTAGGAGCAAATAGAACTGCAACCGATAGTTTAACTACAGGTCAATCAATGCTACTCATAGTAACAGCAACTGGTTCTAGTTACACTTTGACATGGCCTACTATGACATGGAGAGGTGGCTCTGCTCCAGACTTAGGTGGTGCAACTCCCACCGCAATAGAATTATTTAAAG
>VMHT01038119.1_pt1 | contig 15772 bp, 34 predicted proteins | sample 4693611 | NCBI WGS metagenome assembly VMHT01 (sample SAMN12280063, study PRJNA550983) | marine metagenome | isolation source: seawater sampled from same location over 5 years 0.02-0.2 micron viral filtrate | place: USA: collected off the coast of southern California halfway between the port... ... | reverse complement strand
TCCATGTCCTGATCTCCACGAAACCATCTGTCTTGCGGTAGGCCACGCTCTGCACGTTCTACGACTTTCTCCGCTATATCAAAATAATCTGGCAACTCACTCATGGCCTCTCCTTCTCATCATTATAATGGTGAATGCGGTGACAGTTAGCACATAAAGGTATGACATCACCACTATTTATTGTTTCGTATGCTTTTCTAAATTGTGAGTTGCGAATGTATTCACTCACCTTAATATCTCCTGACGCCTCAATGTGATGAAAGTCTATCACGGCTGGGTTACTAACTCCGCAGAACGAACACTCCAAAGTTGACTTAAATGCTTGCCACTCCTCTCTATGCTTCTTTTTGCGTAACCTGTTTTTCTCAATAACGCGCTCACGATTACGCTGATACCATCCAGCACCATACCGCTTTGCATAAGCAGCGCGTTTCTGCTTGTCCTTGTGCGGCAATGAAAAACCTTATTTAAGTGTCGTGGTATCAATATGTTACCATAAATAAACATGATTCTCACCTACCAAGGACGAACTTGAGGGCGCACCATTTTGCTGGCTATTTCGCTCACTTCACACCATGCGCCATGTGCGTTTATCTTTTCGTAAAAGCTATCGTTATCCATAATGACGCTCCAGCAATCGTCCTCACTGGCAAACCAGACTTTGGCCTCTTGCGGATTGTCGTTCATGTAATACAAAAATATACCTAAAGTAAAATATTCCATTGCCTGCCCTGCTCACTATGATATTCTAAATCTAGAGGAAGCCTTTGGCCTTATACTTCTCCTGCTCGTATTAGTTTTGCCGTTGGTTTCCTCACGATTTCTGCTCCCATTATTCTTTAGCAACTTAAATTTGCTCTCTGCTGTTATGTTTTTAGTTGTGCCATGCAACATTTTGCGCTGCCTGTCTCGCTCTTGCTTTGCAAATTTCTTCATGGCTTTGCCTAACATAGCTTCTTCTTCTTCAGTCATTATCATTATCACCTTTAATCATATGAACTAATCCAGAGTAACAAGTAGGGCAAAATTGCACAGGAAGTATACCTATAAGCCCATAAGAAATACCCTCGCCTTCATGCAGTAAGCAATCACATATAGTGCAGTTATTTTTTATCATTATTTTCCTCCAATATTTGTCTAAAACAAGACGCTAAACGCCTTAACTCTTTATCCATGCCCTGCTCTATAAAACCTGTGAACAACGGGCGTCTATCCTTTGCGTGTTCAGCTTCGCCTGCAATCAACGCAAAGGTTTTGTTTTTTCTGCAAAACTCAAAGGTTATGTGTCCTATTTGGATATGCTCACGCTGCACATTTGGATGTATGCGTTTTGCTTTTAGCGTGTGCGTACTCATATATTCACTCCTTTCTGTCTTAAATCAGACGTAAACTTCTTTAACTCCTGACGCGCTCTAAACAAATCCTGCTTTACGTTTGGATGCGCGTCTAATCTAAACTCTTCGTCTTGCAGTCGGTCAACTTCTCTCTTCAGATGTTTCAAGAGAGCTTGGTCTGCTGGTGTAATAGTCTGCCTCATCTTCATCCTCATTTATAACTTCGCCAATGCCCTGACACATCTCACATGTATCAGTGACTGTATCTATGTAACCTACGTCACGCCCAAAGCCCTGCGACCTTTCCAGGTCATACTCAATATAACCATCACCATCACAATCTGGGCAAGTTACTTTGCTATTCATTTACCTTCCTTCCATTCTTCATAACCTTTTTGCATTGCGTTAATGGTATTTTGAATAACTCTATTTTCCGTAGCTATTTGAGTGTCAATAAAATCAGCACCCATTATATCTTCAATGTGGCTTCCAAGAGCAAGTGACGCTGCAAAAAATTGTTTTTCAGTCAGTTCGATTTTGATCTTTTTTGACATTACATTTTCCTAAAATGGTGGCTCTTCATCTTCATATGATGGTGTCCAGACAAGCCGAACACCATGCATTTCTAATATAAAATCAACTATGTTGTGGGACCACATTGTTATGCTTGTCCATTAAGTCGATTGACCTGCATACATCTTCTATAGAAGACAGCAGATTTGGGTGTTTTTCCTCAACAAAAGCACGAAGCGCTTCCGCATTAGAAGCGGCGCAATAATACGCCTTTGAGTATTTTTCTAGTTTTGTCATATATCTCCCTTTCAGCTATTGACACAATATTGATAATATATTAGTTAGATATTGTCAAACTATTTTACGGAGAAGAAAATGAGTAATGAAATAAAGCCTGTGCTGGTATATCTGAGAAATGATGTAAACGAGGCTATTAAAGATTTTGCTAAGTCGAATCGATTGAGCAAATCAAAAGCAATCGAAGATGCAATTATCTTACATCTGCAAGAAAATGGCGAAATGGCTGATGGTAAACAGTCGTAATAAAGGGGCAGGCTTTGAGCGCGAAATTTGCAGAGCATTAGAGCTTGATCTAGGCGTAAAAGCAAAGCGCGATATAGAGCAATACAGAGCAGCAGACCACGGTGACATATTGGTTGATAACGAAAGCTGGCCTTATGTAATCGAATGCAAACGATATGCAGGCAAAGGTCATACGTTTTCGCCTAGCTGGTGGGAGCAAGTTGAAAAGGCAGCAAAGGCAGTAGGGAAAGAACCAGTGCTTATCTATAAATATGACAGGCAACCCATCACAGTGGTTATGCGTCTGGAGTATTTAATGAAGGACGGCGCTTTACATGAAGAGAAAATTAGGATGGACTGGGAAGGCTTCATCTATGTAGCGAGGGAGAACTGGCATGACCACAATTGATTACGAAATGCCTGACTATGAGTATCACAACAAAGAACTGCACCCACACATCTCAAGCAGTGATGTAAAAACAGTTTACGGCAAATCATTGCTACACTGGGCAGGGCAAGAGTACAAGGATAGCCCCGTCTTTGACATGGGTAAGGCTGTGCATTCGCTGATCCTAGAATACGAAAAGAAAGCCGTTGTGCGTGGCCCAGCGGATAGGCGTGGCAATAAATGGAAGGAAGCCAAGCAGCAAGCAGAGCAACAAGGTAAGATTATCCTAACTGAGCGAGATTATGACAGCGCTCTGGAAATTGCAGAAAGTGCTTTGCTAAACTCAGAGTTTCTGCGCGATATAATAAGCAAGAAAAATTTTATATCAGAAGCAAGCATATTCACCACATGCAAAAAAACAGGAATGCTAATTAAATGCAGACCAGATGGGCTTTTGGTTCCGCTAAAAGAAAAAACTAAAGGTGTGATGATCGACATCAAAACCACTCAAGATGCAAGTCCAGAAGGCTTTCAGCGAGAGCTAAAACGCTACAATTACGATTTGCAAATTGCGTTCTACTTGCACTGCATGAAATGTGCATCTTTGCCATGCTCAGAAATGTATTTAATCGCAATAGAAAAAACGCCGCCATACGCAGTTGGTGTGCATGTGCTATCTGAAATTTACATCAAGCACGCAGAAAAACGAATGTTCCAAACCCTGGAAAAGATGAAGAATGCAGAAACATCTCAAGACTTTTCCACAGGTTGGCCCGAAATCAATCAAGTACATCTTCCAGCATGGATGGAAGATGACATGGATGATGCAGCATTTTAATTAGACAAAAAGGAGAATAACATGAAAATGCTTAATACAAATCAAGTCGTGTTCGAGGGAGTAACAGCAAAATATCCAAGGCTGAACCAAACTTACAAGTTTGACACGATGGAAAATAAAACTGTTCCCTGCAATCCATTGGATGATGGAGCGTCATATACGCTAGACTTCGAAATGAACAATGACGATGCACAGGCTTTCATTGATAAAATTGATGAAGTCTATAAGGAAGCAGGCAAAGCTGACACCAAACGTAAATGGAAAGCAGAGCCAACATATACACCATACAAAGAAATAGACGGTGTGCCACAAGGTAAAGCAAAGTTAAAAGGCTCTTACTCAGGCGAAAAAACAAACCCACCAGTGCAAAAAGATGCAGACAGTAATAAACTACCAGAAGACTTTGAGCTAACCACAGGTAGCAAGGTCAATGTTTGGGGCCAGTTATTCGCATATAATACAGGCGCTGTGTCAGGCGTGGGCTTTAGATTAAAAGGTGTGCAAGTCCTAGAGCTAGCAGAACGTGCAGAAAATGATCCATTCGAAAGCACAGATGGATTTAAAGCAGAAACTGCACCTGCCCAACTAAGTGCTGCACCTGCAAAAACCGAATCAGCAGGTGGTTTTATAGAGGATGAAATACCGTTCTAAGCAAAAAAAAAGCCCCAGTTTTTACGCTGGGGCAGTTAACTAGACAAATATGAAAAATATCCAAACAAGGAATATCTAGGCAATGGTAACGCAAAGTATAGATAAAGGCAAGTATCCAGACCCCACATATAGTGAGTATGCACCACAAGTCATAAGCGCACTGAATTTAAAAAAGCATGGCAACGAGCATAAAGGGCCATGCCCAAATTGCGGTGGTGTTGATCGGTTCTGGCTGAGTGAGTATCAAGGGTTACTCAAAGTTAATTGCAGAAAATGCGGTGACTGGAAAAGAATTATTGAAATACTCAGAGACATGAAAATTTACCCAGATAAAACAGAGGCAGAAACAGTGGTTAGCTTTCCAGAGCAGGAAGAACTGCACCCATACCTTACACGCAAGAAAATCAAGCAACACAACGCAGAAATAGATGAAGGTGACCTAGTCATACCCATCATAGATAAAACAGGCAAAAGGCAAGGTAGCCAGTTTATAGATGAAAATGGCGCAAAAAAGTTTAACTTTGGTCTGCAATACAAAGGTTGTTTCTCAGTTGTGAATGGGCCTATCAAAGACTTTGCCTACATAACTGAAGGTTGGGCAAATGCTTGTGTATGCACAGAAGCAACAGGTAAACCCGTTATTCATGCATTAAACGCAAGTAATATAACAAATGTTATAACAGCTATCAAAGAAGCTAAACCAGAAGTTACTTTAGTTGTGGCTGGAGATAACGATGAAGCAGGACGGGCAGCTTGCCAAAAAGCATTCACAGAGCATGGCGTGGAAAGCATATTGCCGCAAACAGAAAGCTATGACTGGAATGATGTATGGCTAGCGCGTGGCCCAGATTTTACACGCAAAGCACTAGAACCACGCAATGTGCTAGACGAGGTTATATTTCCAGATCAGGCTAGACCGCAATTAGACAACAAATATATTGCTAAAGGTTGGCTAGCAGAAAACTCAATTAGCGTGGTCTATGGACCGTCTAACGTGGGTAAGTCATTTTTCTGCATGAGTTTAGCCTATCATATCGCAGCAGGCAGGGAATGGATGGGCAATAGAGTCAACAAGGGCAGCGTTCTATATCTCGCTACGGAAGGCGGCGCAGCGTTTCAAAACAGGCTATTTGCACTGCGAGAAAAATACCCAGATTATGAAAACGTCAATCTAGCCGTTAGACCTAGCCCAATTAATCTATATGACGCTGAAGAAGACATAGCTAAAGTAGAAGCTATCATAAAAGAAATTAGCAAAAAACGTGGGCAAGTGTCTATGATGGTGATTGACACACTATCCAGGGCTACGGCTTTGGGTAACATGGACGAAAATGACAACTCAGCAATGTCAAAACTTATTGCAGGGCTAGACCTAATTAGAGAAAGAACAGGTATTCATATTATGCTTGTTCACCACTCAGGCAAAGACACATCTCGTGGCGCTCGTGGGGCTAGCTCTTTACGCGCTGCCTGCGATACTGAAATTGAGCTATCATTTGACGAAGAAACGCGCATTAGAACCGCAAGAGCTACAAAGCAACGAGACATAGAAACAGGCGCAGAAATTAACTTTATTCTGCAAGTAATTGAGCTAGGGGAAGACGCTGACGGGGATCAAGTCACAACATGCGTTATTCGTGAAGCGACACAAGATGAAATGGAAGAAAAACAAAAGAAAGCTATAACTGGACCAAATCAAAAGCTGTTTAAAGAAGTGTTTTACCAGTTGCGCGGCGAAAAAATAGGTGGACCAAACCCAAGTGGGGCAGGGTGGCCTACGGGTGGAAACTACTGGTGCATTGATGAGGAAATAATTAAAGATCACTTCAAGGGAAAATTATCAGCATCAGCTAATAAATCTAACACCTACTCACAAACATTTAAAGGACTGATAGGATCAGGCCATATCGCTATTAATAAGGGTAAAATATGGTTTGCTGATAAAGACGGCAAAACAAAAGATGCGTTTTAAAATATACTAAAATGCAAATTCAATAAAAACAATGGGTTAGATGGGTAGAATAGTATTTTTAGTATAAAATAATATAATAATAGTACTACTAATGAACATAAATATTCCAATGTACTACTATACTAAACTAACTATAGTTTAGTATTAGTAGTATAAATATTAGAGAAAAAGTAATGAAAGAATTTTCTAAGAGTTTGCAGAGAAGAATAAGCGAGGGCAAAGCTAGGGTTTATGCTCATGGTGACAGTAAGATAAAACCCTTGCTTACACTTGCTGACAAACTTGATTCAATTAGCGATCTGGAAGAGTTGCGCGGTTTTGCGAATAGACGCTCAATCTTGCAAGTCGATTTACCCAAATGGACTGAAGAAGAGAGGAAAGCGATACTATGGAGAAAAACCGAATTGATGAAAGCGACACGCCGTTAAGATGGAGCGTATACAGCGATGGACTGCGCGTATGGAAGGACGGAAAGCATTTGGGAACCATACCTAGCAAAGACTTGCTTCATGTATCCCATGAGGCCTTACGTTTGCTTAGACGGGTGTATGGAAGTGGGGCAGAAAAAAAGCCCGATTAAACATCGGGCTTAGTTGGTAGCCTTGCGACTACTGAGGAAAATCTAACAATCTATAAAAATTTCTATTTCGTCATCTTCTTTAATGTGAACGGATTTTGTTTCTTGCCCTACTGTTTCCCATTCTGGATGACCGTATTCGTTTTTCACAACTTTACCATTCTTGTGCTTTTTATGCTGCCTTATGTTTTCAGTAACTTGGGCGTACATTTCTGTGTAAGTGTTGGTTAAGTCAAAATTAATATCCTTATTGTTTAAATATTCTTCTATAGCTTGCATTAATTGCCATTGGTCTAGCTTAATTCTCATTTAATTTTCTCCATGTGTCAGCACTAACCTCGTCTGCTACTGCTTTATCCAAAGCTCTTTTGGTTGCCCTAGCAGATACAACAACACCCCAAAGACCGTCACTTGGTTTTGAGTCGATCCAAGGCTTTGCATAAAACTCAGCGTCTTGATAAAGTTCCGTTGTGTGTGGATCGTCTAAACTTATCCAAAAATGTTTTGAAGTCATTTTAACAATTTCTGGTGTGTCAAGATCACGGTCTGCATGATCTTGTAAAAATCTTTGTGGTATTTTAACTAAGTTTGTCATTTTGTTTTGTCCTTCACTTAGATATTAACGTTTGGTCACGTCAAAAGAAAAATTTAGAACGTCACAAGCTAAAACACCAAAACGTGTAGCTTCGTGAAACTTGCTAAAATGTGGTTCGTCAGTGCAATCAATAGCGCGGCAAGAACCATAGTCTTTAATCATGCTATTAGTAAAAGCCTCTAAAGCTTGCTCGTCTTCATTAGATAGGCCGCTTGTATCGCCGTTAATAAGGGCGCTTGCCCAAAAGTCAGGAAGTTGAAAAGTTTCTATTTGCATTTTGTCTAATCCTTATGCTGTTTCCCAGTTATTATGATCTATTCGCCAAACGTCAGAAATTGGGATGTCGGAATCAATCTGATTGTATTCGTGATCCCAACCGTAAATACTTAAATGAACGCCTTCGTCTGAACAAATATGAGCATGATACGAAACGCCTTCAATTTTAAAATGAAACCAATCATCGTGAATAAAGTCTTGTGCTGAGACTGGTCTAGTTTGTTTTGACAAGGCAGTTTCCAACTCTTTTTGAGCCTCTTTAAGATCTTGTATTTGAGTTTCAATATTTTCAATTAAACTATTAATATTATTCATTTTGTCTAATCCTCGTTTGATTCGTTATATAATATTATAAACATATTATTGTGATAATATCAATACAATATATCAAGCATAATTAAAGCAAAGTATTTGCTTAATGTTGGCGCGTTCAAGATAACAAATACAGCAAATAAGAAAGCTGCTATTGTTGGTGCTTCATGTTTCAATTCTTTTACATAATGTTTCATTTTGTTTATCCTCCTTCTGTTACGTTTCTTATTTGTGCTGCTGTTACGTTATAGTAGCTAGCTAAGACACTAGGCCTTAAATGCTTTGCACGCTTTGCATTGATTGCCTCAGACTGATTCCCAAACAATCTAAGGTATTCAATGCGTTTGTTGTCTTCCTTTATAGCTTGTTTAATATCTTGCTTTTGTTCTTTGGTTAGTCGTTTCATGCGGCGTCCACTACAAAGCCCGACTGGTCTTTTCTAGCTTTGCCCTTGCTATAAAGTGCAACGATTGATTGCTTGGGATCAAGAAAGCGTAGATCTGTTTGATCGCCGTCTATTGTGGGCAATCCTATGAACTCGCTTGGTATGCTTTCCTTAGTGCGAAATACAACGGCAATGTTCAAACCGTTAGCCTTAGCAATTTCTACTTGCTTTAAATATATGGGATTAGCGGCGCTATAACTGAAAGTTAAATCGTAATTGCCTGGAATGTTCCGTCTATTCGCAAGTTTTGTGTAGTCATAAAAAGTTATATTAGGGAATAATTCAAAGATAGTTTGTCCATTAACCTTGATTAATTCCCAACGAATATCAGTAGTACCATTTAATCTGATAGCTGATTTCAAGTCTCGTTTGGTGCAATAAGCTTCAAAGCGTGTTAAGTCTTTGACTAGCTGCAACATAAAGCCGTTGCGGTCCTTGATAAACCATTCGGCCTTTCTTGCTCTACCTTTTTGCACGCTGCTCATAACGCCGCGACCTGCTGTATTTAGACAGCCTTCTAAACATCCTGCCTGTTCCGCCATTGGGCAAAGGTTTTGACCAAGGGTTTTATATGGTGTCATATACATAATAGCAGTTAGATAGCCGCTATCATTTCCCTTGACTGTCTTTGCATCGCCTCCTGCGCGTATCAAATTTCCAATAAAGTTATATTTTGTCATTTGTCTAATCCTCTTTTGTTTTGGTTGTTCATGCTTGACGCATGGCAAGGAAGCGCTTTGCAGCGCTTCTAAGCGATGGATCAGGCTAAGTAGTCGTCTATGCAATCGTTACCGAAATACCCTGACTTGTTAGCTTGCCGCCAAATTTTATCTATTTGATCTCTATGCCAACGCGCAGATTTAATCATTGCCCATTTTTCAGCCTGCTCTTTGCTATCAGTTACAGTTTCTAGAAAGTACCTAGCGCCAGTGCAGACGGCGTATTGTCCAGTGTGTATCTTGTCAGCTTTATATTTCATATTATCCTCGTTTGTTTGTCTTTATACGAATCACTCTAATATATTGCAGAGATATTGTAAAGCAATCATTATAGAGAAAGATAAAGAAAAGCTAACAAATCACACATTGAAAGCATCAGTTGTGTACGGGCGCGCGCGTGCATTATTCTTGCTTAAAAGTCAAGTTTTACGCTTAATCCTTGCGTATGCCCAACAAGATAGGCAAAAAATTAACATAATACATATTATACGAATCCATTTTCTAGGCTTTGTTTGACTTTGACCCCCCCCCGTCAAGCCCTAGCCTACCCCTATTATTATTATACATTCCCACACACAAAATTTTATGTTATACAAATCGCAGGGGTCGCGTTCTAGTTTTGTGTATTCTCCCTTACACGGCAAAGTTTCCTCTTCGTGACCCCCCACACCCCCCTGTATTGCTTTTGCGGAATATCATGCTAAAATTCTGTAAAATTTATGAGGAGTTGGGTATGGCTGGCAGGCCGATGGTTAGGAAAACGCTTGCTGAGATCAAGCGGAGGGGCGGCGGTGAATATCTGCGTGAGTGGGTGTTAGAAGGTAATTCTATTGCAAGTTTAGCGCGAGATTTAGATGTTCATGCTGGGTCTTTGCGCAACATGATTTTGCGTGATGCTGAGTTAACTACTGCGATAGATGAGGCTAGGCGTGTCGCGGCTGACGCGCATTTTGAGGCAGGTTTTGAGGCTATATCTGAGGTTAATGATCGCAGGCAGCGTGAGATTATGGAGGCTTTGGGTGGGGACCGTGATATTAGCGAGGCCAATGTTACTCAGGTTGATTTAGGTTTGCTGAAGCAAAAGGTTGGTCAGCACAATTTAGCTGCGTCTAATTGGAACCCTGAGAAGTATGGCAATCGAGCTAATCAGCAGATTAACATTAATATTGGTGACCTGCATTTAGATGCGCTGCGTAAGATGAAGGTTGTTGAGCATGAATGATTTATCGCAAAACACGATGATGGAGTTTGCTCAGCGCTACTCCAAAAAGCCTACATTGTTTGTGCGTGAGGTGCTTGGCGTTGAGCCATTGGATTACCAGGCTGAGTTTCTGGAAGCCATAGCGTCTGGTGAGCGAAAGATTAGCGTGCGTTCTGGGCATGGTACGGGCAAGTCAACTGCTGCATCTTGGGCTATGTTGTGGTATTTTTTGATGCATTATCCGAATAAGGTTGTGGTGACTGCCCCTACGTCTAGTCAGTTGTTTGATGCGTTGTTTGCTGAGATGAAGCGTTGGATTAATGAGTTGCCGCCTGCGTTTCACGAGGTGCTGAATGTAAAGTCGGATCGCGTTGAGCATACTTCTGCGCCCAGTGAGATGTTTATTTCTGCAAGAACTAGTCGCGCCGAAACGCCAGAAGCATTAGCTGGGGTTCACTCTGAGCATGTTATGTTGGTTGTTGACGAGGCTAGCGGTGTGCCAGAGCAGGTATTTGAGGCTGCTGCTGGTTCTATGTCTGGTCATAACGCGACTACGATTATGTTGAGCAACCCCACGCGAAGTAGTGGCACGTTTTTTGAGAGCCAAACGCGCATGGCTGGTAGCTGGTGGACGCGCCGTTGGTCATGTGTTGATAGTCCTTTGGTGAGCGATGAGTTTGTTGATGAGATGAAGTTGCGCTATGGTGAGGAGAGCAATGCTTTTCGTATTCGTGTGTTAGGTGAATTTCCGCTTGCTGATGACGACACGATTATTCCGTTTCATCTTGTTGAGAATGCGCTGCATCGTGATGTGCAGATTGATGATGATACGTCAACTGTGTGGGGTTTGGATGTAGCTAGGTTTGGTGCTGACAAAACTGCGTTATGTAAGCGGCAAGGTCCAATTGTGACTGAGATGCGTTCTTGGTCTGGGTTAGATTTGATGCAGACTGTTGGTCGTGTTGTTGCTGAGTATGAGGCGTTACCGCCTTCGCGCCAGCCTACGCAGATACTTGTGGATAGTATTGGTGTTGGTTCTGGCGTGGTGGATAGATTGCGTGAGATTGGATTACCTGTGCGTGGTGTGAATGTAGCTGAAGCGCCAAGTATGGGCGATACTTATTTAAATTTGCGTAGTGAGCTTTGGTTTAAGACGAAGGCGTGGCTTGAGGATCGTGCTTGTAAGTTACCCAAAGACGATCAGTTGCTGGCTGAGTTAACTGGTATTCGCTATAGTTTTACATCGTCAGGCAAGATGAAAGCTGAGAGCAAGGACGAGATGCGTAAGCGTGGTTTGCAATCACCAGATTTGGCTGATGCTTTATGTTTGACGATGGCGAGTGACGCTGCAACAGCTATATCTGGAGCTATGACTTCTTGGCGTGGCGAGTTGAGAAGGAATTTGCGTGGTATCGCATAATGTGATACGTTGCAGAAAAAGGAGTTTAGCATGAAGTACGGCAAGAAAAAGGGCGGCAAGAAAAAATAATGGTAAAGGGTGTTAAGCATTACTTTCGGGATGGTACTGAGCATAAAGGTGGCATGCATAAGATGCCAAATGGTCAGGTTCATTCTGGAAAGACCCACGGTAAAACTAGCAAAAGACTGTATCATTTTGGTGATTTGAGCGCCACAGCTAAGAAAAAAACGAGATCAAAAAATGCAAGATAAGAAGTTTAAGCCTTGTAAAGATTGCCCAAGCCCTAAAGAGTGCATGCGTGCAGGGCGCTGCAAGTTAAAAATTAGGATGAAGTAGTGCGTAAGTTTAAGAAGGTAGCCAAAACTAAGTCTGGTGTGCCTACAAAATATTTATCTGGTGCAAAGAGCAAGAGTGCCAAGGAGAAAGAGATATTAGACACGAAGCGCAAATATAAGGCTGGTTTGTCTATTGATGTGAAGAAAGTGAGTAAGAGCCGTGCCAAGCAAGCCCAAAAGAAAACCTCTAAGCGATAGCGTAAAGGCGACATTACGCAAGAAAGCAGCAGGTACAAAATTTACGCCTAGTCAGTTGCAGTCTGTATATCGGCGTGGTCAGGGTGCTTACTTATCAAGTGGTTCTAAGAATGTTCCTATGTCTGCGTGGGCTATGGGTAGGGTTAACAGTTTTGTGAGTGGCAAGGGCGGTGCACGCAAGGCAGATGCTGATTTGTTAAAGAAAACTAAGAGTAGGAAAAAGTAATGCCTTATGCTAAGTACAGCCCCAAGCAAAAGAAATTAGCTGCGTTGGCGAAACCGCGCAAGAAGATAACAGGTGCAGATTTAAAAAAGTTGAGCAGAAAAAAGAAGGGTAAGAAGTAATGGCGGATCAAGCTAGGTTTTTAGATTTTCTAGATATGATTGATGGTGGTGGCGCTGGGCAAATGGGCGACACGTTTGAGGGCGGCGGCATATTTTCTGCTTTAGCTAACTTAATGGCTACGCCTTATGGCTCTGAAGACGCAGGTCGCAGAGCTAGTCGTGAGGAATTTTTGCGTGGTCGTGGTTTGCTAGATGAGCCTGATGTAGCTTCTGCTGCGCCTGCTATGGCCCCAGCCATGACTGGTCCGACTAGAGAGCAACGCATGAGCGCTGCTGCTGCTGAGATGGAAAGGCAGCGTGGAATGCAGCAAGACAGCCTTGATCCGCGAGGCCCAAATCAAATGGGCATGCCTGCTATGGGAATGCCACCTGCACCAAGTTATGCTATGATGGATATGGGCGAAGCAGGTCGCGGCTCTATGCCTAATCAATTTACTGGCCCAACCTATGATATGCCTATGGCTAGACCTGCTGCGCCAGAACAGCCATTAGGCGTTACAACTAGAGATATGGCTTTAGCTGATGTTGAGGCTCGTCAAGCTGCATATAATGCAGCATATCCTAATGACCGAGGAGGCGGCTCTTTTGGCGTAGAAAGACTTCTGACTGGCGCAAGCTCCTTGGGAGATATAACAGATCATCTTGGTAGGTTTAGTGATAACCTTCAAAATAGAATATATTCAAAATTAATGCCACCAACACCAGAAACTATGCAAGGATCAGGTAGGGGGATGGCAAGTGGTGATGCAGAGTTTGATGCGTTTATGAATATGGTTAGAAACACTCCAGGCCAAGGTGGTTTAGCAAATAACCCAGAATTAGCTTTTAGTGTATTTCAAAGAATGAAATCAGCAGGAAACTTACCTAGTGTGATGATGTATCAATAATGCCAAAGGAGAAGCATCCCAGTTTAAAACGTGCAGGAGTGTCTGGTTTTGATAAACCCAAGCGCACCCCTAGCCATCCGACTAAATCTCATATTGTTGTTACGAAAGACCCAGGTACAGGCAACGCAAAGACAATCAGGTTTGGTCAGCAGGGTGCAAAAACATCTGGCAAGCCAAAGGCAGGAGAGACTCAGGCAATGAAGAAGAAGCGTGCTTCGTTTAAGGCGCGTCATTCTAAGAATATTAAGAAGGGCAAAACCAGTGCTGCGTACTGGGCAGATAAGGTAAAATGGTAAATGGCACTTACAACCTATGATGAACTAAAAGCAAGCATTGCGGATTTTCTAAACCGCGATGATTTAACATCAGTCATACCTGATTTTATTACACTTGCTGAAACTGGCATGAATAGAGAGGTTAGGCATTGGCGTATGGAGAAACGTGCTAATGCAGTTCTTGATACTCAATACACAGCTTTACCTACTGATTTTTTAGAACCAATTCGTATGTCGCTAAACACGGCTGATACCAATACTTTAGAAATGGTCAACGCTTTTCAAATATCTAATTTAAGGGCGCAAAACCTTAATACAAGCGGAAGGCCAGTAAACTTTTCTATACTCGATGGTAGTATTGAGGTGTTTCCAACGCCAGATGCTTCTTACACTTTAGAGATGCTTTATTATGAAAAAATAGATACATTAAATTCTGGAAATACATCAAATTGGATTTTATCTAATTTTCCTGATGCTTATCTTTATGGCTCTTTAGTTCACTCAGCGCCATATTTGCAAGAAGACGCTCGCGCAACTACATGGGCGGCATTGTATCAAAAAGCAATTAATGATATTAATTTGGAAAGTGAACGGTCAAAAACTAGCGGCTCTGGTCGCAGAATGAAGATAAGGAGTTACTAGAATGGCAAGTATAGCAGACAGAGTTTTGGACAACGGGCTAACGGTTTTGGACACGGAAGCAAATCGTGTAGATATTACTAGCGCAGAAAGCACTACTTATGCAGAGGCAACGTCTTCGCAAACGCTTGGTAACAAAACAAGTATAAGTATTTCTGCCCCTGCGGATCGAACAGGCGGTGGGCGTAAAGTAACTCTTTCGGCAATATCTGATGGAACGGTTACGGGCACTGGATCGGCAACGCATTATGCGATTACAGATACGACAAACAGTAGATTGTTGGTAACTGGTTCTTTAACAGCTTCGCAGTCTGTAACGTCAGGAAATACATTTAGCCTAGAAACATTAGATATTGGAATACCAGACCCAAGCTAGGATTAGATTATGGCTAACGTCTTAGCAAACAGAGTAAAGGTAGGCACTTCTACAACTGGTACTGGTACTATTACATTAGGTAGTGCCGTTGCAGGGTTTCAAACTTTTGCTGATGGCGGTATTAGCGATGGTGATATTGTCAGATACACAATTATTGATGGAACTGCGTTTGAAATAGGGACAGGTACATACACCTCTTCTGGAACAACCCTATCACGCACATTAACAGAAAGCTCAACTGGCGCACTTTTAAATTTATCTGGAAGTGGCGTTGAGGTATTTATCACGGCTGCAAATGAAGATTTGGTACTGAAGGATAGCAGTGGCAATATCGCTGTATCTGGCACTGTAGATGGTCGTGATATTGCAACAGACGGTACTAAATTAGATGGTATTGCAGCAAGTGCGACTAATGTAACTAATACCAATCAGCTTACAAATGGCGCAGGATTTATTACTTCTGCCGATGGTGGTGACGCAGCTACACTTGATAACTTGAATAGCACACAGTTTCTCAGAAGTGATGCTAGTGATAGTACTAGTGGTACTCTTACTGTATCTCCGTCTTCAGACCAAAAGATTGTATTGTCAGGCTCAAGCAGCCCTTACATTCGTTGGCAAGAAAGCTCTACAGACAAGTTCTATATTCAGTGGAGTACAAGCGGTTATCCTCTCTTTAGAAACCAAGAAACTGGTAACTTTGTTTTCAGACCTGCCGGAACAACAACTGGCGTTAGGTTTCGACTGCAAGCTAGTGATGGTGATGATTATGGTTCTGTATATGGTGACCATAACAACGACATTGGTTTTTTAGACCAAGACGGACATTGGGCGTACAGGCATAGAAATAGCAGTATTCATGATTGGCGCATAAATAATACCACCGAAATGGATTTAACTACTTCTCAATTAGACCTCCAAGGAAACAATTTAGTTGGCGTTACTGATCTTTAT
>VMHT01040929.1_pt1 | contig 15782 bp, 23 predicted proteins | sample 4693611 | NCBI WGS metagenome assembly VMHT01 (sample SAMN12280063, study PRJNA550983) | marine metagenome | isolation source: seawater sampled from same location over 5 years 0.02-0.2 micron viral filtrate | place: USA: collected off the coast of southern California halfway between the port... ... | reverse complement strand
GCTGTCCATACAGGTGTAGACTTCCAGCAGTTTGAGTACTTCGTCACGGGTCAGTTCTGTTTTGATTGTCTTAGTCATTATGTTACCTCTATCTCTGTTTTGATGCCATCCATGCGGCTGTAAGTAGCAGCCAATCTGTCTGCCTCCCTCATGTCTGTCACGGTGTGATAGCACAGGGGTTTGTGCGTTATCTTGCTGGTCAGTATGATGCGTATCATGATCCGATTAACTCCTTAACTCTGACCAGCACCTTGGCACGGTCATAGTAATACTTCATCAGTTCAACGTCACCATAGTCAGGCTCACACCAACGTGATGTCTCCATGTCACTCTCTATGACCTCTTTGAGCATCACTAGTTCACTCGTGTACAGTTCTAGCTTATCCATTTGTTTTCTCTCCTGTTCTTACCGTTACTAGTATAGGGAATAATTATTGGGTGGTTCCCTCATCCTGGATCTCTCTAAAGATACGAGACAACCTGTCCACACTTGCCTTGGGTAGGTCAATGCAGTCGCTCTCTTGCAAGTCACCCTGCACTCGCATTGTGCCATCACTGTACAGCGTACCTGTCCAGCCATAACCTAAGTCTCTGATCTTCTCTACTGTCTTAGTCATTACGCCATCTCCTCTATTGTCTGGCTGTTAAACTCATACACTGCCTTGGCAAAGCCACGGGGTGTGGCCGATCGTATATCTTTAGTGCGCTGTGACTTACCGCCAAGCTTCAAGTGCTGTGTGCTGTATCCTGTCGGCTTGCAGGTAGGTATCTTTGTGGGCATACGGAAGCCGTTGCCTGTCCAGAGGCACGTTTTCTTTGTGTATGCGTCACGCTCTGCGATATAGTCAGGCCAGCGTGGATGCACTGCCTCAGCATCGGTCAGGTATTCACCGTACTCATACGGGTGGAAGCTGTGGTCAGGCTTGCGCCACTTTGTAGCCAACACACTGACAGGGTTCTCCACAAAGAAGGGAACGTGTAGGCTGTTGAACAGTCTGGCACACCATACGGCATAACTCACAGCCTCGTCTTGGAAGGATGGGTTAGCCTCTGCCTTGCTCTTGAAGTGCCTCGCACCTGATACAGCCATGTCAGTACAGACAGGGAAGGCCATGCCAAACACAACGGGCTTGTCTGCAAACGCAGAGTGTATGGCGTTGAGGTTTTTGTGGTCATGTAAGTCAACTTTATGAAAGCGAATAGAACCACCGCCCTCAAAACGATCAACCCATCCAGCCTCGTCATGTTGGATGTCAAAGGCATGACAGGTATAGCCCGCCTCTGCCCATGGTTTAAGTGCTTCACCTGTGAAGTCATACAGGCTGATAACGATGCCTTTGGTCATGATCTTATCCTCTCTCTCTTTGCAATGCTGTCGCCTGTTCATCAGTAACGTCCAGCAGAATATTCTTAACCTCTCCCACAGTCAGGCCGAAATGTCTAGCCACTTGTGCGATTGTCTTGTTGGTTGTGTCAAACATGTCACACACATCCATGGGGTGTGGTTTATAGGTCATCAGTAGATCCTCTTTGTCAGGAAAATTATAAGCTTGTCCACGTTGTCAAATTCTTCGTGGAATGTTTTCACCCCATCTGCGTCATAGCAGCTATAGGAAAGCTCTGCCCACTCTCTACACTCTCGCATGTCAGGGTTGCGGTAGTCCACAAAGATCCGGCAGGTGTTGCCATGCCGTTCCTCTTTCTCAAGTGATGGGCAGGTGTCATTCTTCCAAGAGCTATGCAACCAGCCATGCGGTGACAATGCGTGAAAGAGTTTATTGAGTGTGTCATAGTTGTCATAGTTTTCATGCGGTACATCCGCTATTGCATAGATCATTGGCTTACCTCCATCAGTGCGTTTGTCTTGTGAAAATATATGTGGTGACGCATTGGCCCCTCGTTTTTGTTCTTGGCTATACTGCCGATCTTGATGTCTAACTGTCCCTCTGCTGTCTCTGCCCAAACAGTAATCCTGTCGGGGTATTCAGACTTAAAGAGGGCCAAAGCTCTTGTTGCTACTTCCAGCGTGGTTGTGTCGATGTCTAAGTGTGCCATGTCATTCATCCTCTTTGTTGTCATCCAATGGGAAATACATAAACGCAGCCCCAGCGATTGAAAAGCCCAAGCATAGGGCAAAGATTAAAAGTGTTGCCATCATGTTACACATCCACCACAAAGCCGGATGTGTCACGCTTGGCCTTGCCCTTGGCATACAGCGCCACGATGTGACCACCTTCTGGGTCTAAGATCCGCAGATCATCAGCGTCACCATTGACCACAGGCAAGCCTTGCCATGTCTCTTGGGTCATTGCTTCACGGAATACCACAGCCGCATTCATACCAGCCGCCAAAGCTTTATCCAACTGTGCCGCATAGGTAGCATTCGCCCCGCTATAGCTCCAAGTCAGATGATAGTTGGGGATATGTGAGACCTTGCGATTGCTGATCTTTGTGTAGTCATAGAATTGCACCCGTGGGAATAATTCAAAGATGGTATAGCCATCAAGCTTTATCAATTCCCAGCGAATGTCTGTTGTGCCGTTTAGTCTGACCACAGGCTGAATATCGCGCTTGTTACAGTATGTTTGAAACTTGGCAATGTCCTGCATGACTTGGCGCATGAAACCATCACGATCACTATAAAACCATTGCGCTTTGCGTTCTCGTGCCGATTGAACGCTATTCATTGCACCACGCCCAGCGGTATTTAGGCAAGCTTCAATGCATCCAGCCAAAACTGCCATGCTGCATGAGTTATACAACTTGTTGTCAACCATGACTTTATAGGGTGTCATATACAAAATGGCTGTGAGGTATTCATCCCCGTCACCTTTGACAGTTTTTGCGTTAGTGCCTACGCCCAAGAGTTTATATTGTGACATTATTCCACCTCCAAAATTGATACATTCCATCCGTCAATTATTAGTATTTCATTTTCATCATTGCACCACGCCTTGAACCTATCGTCAAAGCAAGTATCCGGTTTCACATTAACGTCAAGCACGTATGCACCTGCATCCAAGTGAATATTTTTAGTCCATCCATCAGGCATAACTTTTGATTTATTCATGGGTCTCTCTCCAAAGTTAAACTATCCAGAGAGTAGGCACCGCAGCGCCTACCTGTCAAGAAAGTTTTTATGCTGTGCGCCAGACACGGATCACGCGGTTGACTTTATCTGTGCGGTAGCAGAATTTCATGCCATTGTTATTGGATCGCTTGTATTGGGTGCAGATAGCAATCGCCACACGATTAGCCACACGGATATAGTTTAGCGTGGTGGTTGGATCCACTGGCACAGCAAAGCTATCATTCACTTTCATATCGAAGAAAGGGTACTTATAGAATGCGTGGCCGTTGCGTGGTGAGTTGTGAAGGGGTACGTTCTTTTCGATTTTATACATGGTCTGTCCTATCTTATGTCTAGTGGTTAAGGTTGGTCGGTCATAGATTGGTGAAGATACACCATGAGATAGGCACAATCCTGGACGCGCCTATCCTAGCTATATCTTATAAATCGTGCTTTGCATTTGCCACACGCCACCCCTTCAGCCATGGACGCTGGATGCAATTATCGCATATATACATCAAGCGCCGCCTATCGGTGCCACACCCGTCACAGTGTGGGCCATGTTTTGCCGTAATATAGACCCTCGCATCATGGCGTAAAACGTGGGTGGTCTCTTTCGAGATATGTCAAATAGCGTTTATTCTGTTCTTGGTATTCAGTCTGCATATTCGGTTTTGTTAGTCAAGTTTTTTATTCGGTCTTATATTCTATGCGGCTCTTCTATGCGGCTTGATCGTCTAGGACGCTGGAAGCTTTGAATCGTGGGGGCTTGCCCTATCGCTGCATTCCTTGTCGCTTTCGATGTATTCAACCTAGCAATGGGATTTCAGATATTCAATAAAAAACTTTAACCGATCACGAAATAAAGTTAACTCTTTGTTTTGTTTAGTTTTAAACTGTAACATTTCATTTGGACTTAGGCAGAGTTTAGCTAAGGTGTTGATCTTACTTGATAAACTAATTACTGCCTCGCGGATGTAATACTACACGCGCGAATCTATTACCTAACGCAATCGGCATGGCATATGAGGGGTGGCATATTTGTGATCACAAAATAGGGGTGGCGGTATGGTTTAGATGCATCCCTTTGCTATTTGTGATCACAAACTCTGAAACCACCCTAAAAACGCCCTATTTCACGCAGAATCTGACGCGGTAACAGTTAAGGATTGCAACAAAAACAAGCGCTTGCAATGAAATGCCCCCACATAATGCGAAACACAGGCAAAAACGAGGGGGTGCGAGGGCCAGTGGGGGGTATGAGGTATACGTATATACACAAATACACACACGGGGTTTTTAGCTTTGCCCAGGTTTTGCCTTATTTAGTAGTACATGTGTGGTATTATTATCACAATATGTTACAAAGTCGTAACATTTAGTAACATCTTTGTGATTATACGTATTTTATGGGTTGACTAGGGTGTTTCCATGAGTATAACTGCGGAGCAGGAGCAGACAGAGTTTAACTTTCTTAGTTTAACTTAATACAAGTAATAAATAATAAATAGTTAAACTATATAAAGAGTGTGTTAATAAAGATACTGGACATAGGAAGAGTTTAACTATAGAAAGTTTAACTATAGGGTTGACACTCTTCTTTATAGTTTGTACACTATAGGTATGTAACACACATAAACTTGTATAAACATATAAGTGTTACACTACTGGTACGTGTTACAAACATTATGTGTAACTCTCCTCCTGTCTCCTCTCTCCTAACACGTAGTTTGCGACACGTACCACTTCTTTACCAAGAAAAGTATTGACAATGACTACTAAACCCGTACAACTATACGCAGATGATAACGTACTTGAAGAGTTTTACTCTGCGTTAGCTGACGGTAGTGCCAATCGTATACGCCGTATTCATATCCCTCGTAGTGATGTGTTCTATGTACGTGCTGCAATAGAGGCTGACACTGGAGTGCGTTACACTTTAGATCATGTAGAGAGAGCTATGTATCTTGAGGGCATGTTAAGTCGTAACGATGTACTAGACCCTGATAGGAAAAGACCTTATGGCGATTGAATATAGAGGTGAGAAGTTTGAGGGTTACAACAAACCCAAGCGTACACCAAAGCATCCAACTAAATCCCACGCTGTACTTGCCAAGGAGGGTGACACCATCAAGCTCATCCGCTTTGGTGAGCAGGGAGCATCCACAGCAGGCAAGCCTAAAGCGGGTGAGTCTGACAAGATGAAGAAGAAACGTGCAAGCTTCAAAGCTAGACACGCTAAGAATATTAAGAAGGGTAAGCTCTCAGCAGCTTACTGGGCAGATAAGGTGAAATGGTAATGGCATCCCCTACCCCTACAAACAAGAAGCTGTACGCTAAAGTAAAGGCAGAAGCTAAGAAGAAGTTTGACGTATGGCCCAGCGCTTATGGCTCTGCTTGGCTTACTAAGACATACAAAGCACGTGGAGGTAAGTACAGTGGCACGAAGAACAATAAAGTCTCGTAGTCAACACGTACTGCCAAGCACCCGAGGTTATGCCAAGGGCGGCTTAGGTAAGTGGTTTGGTGAAGAGTGGACGGACGTTAAGACGGGTAAAGAGTGTGGTAGGCAAAAGGGTGACGGTAGATCCTACCCAGCTTGTAGACCAAAGGCAGTAGCAAGTAAGATTAGTAAACAAGAAGCAGCAAAGAAGACAGGCCCAAAGAAAGTTAAGTGGTCTACGACAGCATCGGGGAGAAAACGAACATGAAGAAGGTATGTCCTAAGTGTAAAGGTAAAGGTTGTTCTCACTGTGGTGGAACAGGTTATCATGAAGGTATGAACAAAGGTGGTATGATGAACAAAGGTATGAAAGCTCTCAAGAAAGAGGCACCAGAAGTAGCTAAGAAGATGGGTTACATGAAGGGTGGTATGACTAAGAAAATGGGATATGCTCACGGTGGTTTAGCTTGTGGTGCATCCAACCCTGCAGCACGTCCTATGAAGAAGGGCAAATAATGAAGTATTATCTTAAATACAAAGATGCCCTAGAAGCTAAGGGCTACCGTGTAGATGAGCACGGCTACGTGTGGGACTCTGCAGGTAATCAGTCTGCTGGTGAAGACAACTATGGTAACGTACAGAGTAAAGATGAGAACATCAACTACATCTGTGCAGAGGCAGACATTGCAGCTACTAAGCCTAAGAAGCCTAAGAAAGCTACACCTCCTCCTGGTAAGAAACGTGCTCGTACAGCTAAAGGCCACTACGTTAAGGATGACCCTAACACACCAGAGAATGAAGCGTGGGTTGACGAGTAATGACTGTTACACTCAATCATGCAGGTAGACCTGCTCGTAGGCGTTCTGTCTACGGGCATAACACAGGTACTACTACAGAGGATGTATATACATGTCCTCCTAACTGTACGGCTGAGATTAGCTATCTTCACATTATCAATACTCTTGGTAATGTTAGCCTTGAGATTGAGTGGTATGTTGCAGAAGATACTTATACATCACACTTCCTCACAGGTAAGAACTTGGGTGCAAACGAATACATAACCTTCTCAGATATTGAGATTGTTTTAGCTCCTGGCGATAAGATACAAGTAACACCTGCAACAGCCGGGCATGTAGACACTATACTGACTGTTACAGAGACTTTCTCAGGCGTGTAGCGTATAACGGGTATGCAAACTTAGTAGAGGTAACTGTCTGACATATGTGTATAACTATGTACGTCCCTAGCAATAGTGCTGGGCTTAACATAGGAAACATATCATGTTCGCACTAATTATTAAAACATTCACAGACTTCTTGGCAAGCTTACAAAAGGCACAGCAAGCTCGTGCAGACTACTGGATTCTCACTAACATGTCAGACAAAGAACTTCATGACATTGGTATCGCACGTGGCGACATCCGCAATGTCGTGGCTGAATCCTTTAAATAGTCTTGCTTTTCTGATTTGTATGAGTATAACTACTGCATGTAGTACTTCAAATGTGGTCTTACCTTCCTCTTGCCCAGCTAATGATAGCAAATGCCAACGGAACTTAGATGCACAAACTCTTACATATATCGGTCAGAAAGATGCCGCTCTACAGCTTATGTGCAGTGACCCTGATCTCCGTGATGTTATTGGGGATGACTGCGCAGGCTGGTGATGTTACTGGTGACTTCTCTAATGGTTATGATAACTCTACTGTAGATAGTAACAATAGTGATGAGACTGTAACTAATAACTACAATGCTACTGGTGCTGGTAGTGCTGCTCCTGTCATGAGTGCGATAGCACCTACTATGATGGGTGGTGGTGGTAACGACAGTTGCTTACTGCCTAGCTCTACAGGGATACAGGTTAGCATTATCGGTATATCTCGTGGTGAGATGCAACAGGATGAGTCTTGTAATCGCAGGAAGAATGCTAGGCTCTTAGGCGCACCACAGCAAGTTGGTGGCTTAGGGTTACAGGTATCTGCTATATCTGTGTTATGTCAAGACCCTGTCGTGTTCAGGAGTATGATGTTAGCTAATACACCATGCCCTATCAACGACAGTAAGACGGGAAAGCTGCTCATGGGGAAGGCAGCAATAAAAAAGTACAGAGAGAGTCCAGCGCTTTACATAGTTGGATATGAGACAGACCAACCGTTCTGGGATACCCTGTTACGGGTAGGAGAGGAAGACACAGATGAAGAGATCGCTCAAGACACTACTCCTAAGCTCAGCCTTAGTGACCGTTTCCGCAGTAGCAAACGCAGAGTCGCTACCACCCCCTGAGTACTCACTGACAGGGCAAGAGAAGATTGATATGCTTATCGCTTCTATTGGTGATATACAAGATCGTATAACTGATAGTGCTGTTCTAGCTGTAGGTGCTGTAGGTTATGCTGCTATTGGTGGTGTCATTAACGATGATGCACTTAATGCTGGTATCATTACTACAGAGGAACTAGGCGCATATCTAGAAGCTAAAGAACTTGTACTCAACCATGACTACGCTATTGCTGAGACAGCAGAGCAGATGTTTATGCAAGAACATGCAGCTAACATGAATAGTCTTAACACTGCAGTAGATAACCTTACTGCTGCTACGACTGTAGTTATGACAGCGGTTGAGGTAGCTTCTACAGCAGCAGAGGCAGATACTAAGCCTGAGCAGGTTGAACTGCAGGGTATGTTAGAGACAGACGCATACAGCCTTGACACAGCAGAAGTTAACGAATATAATGAAGCTGTAGCTGCTGTAGAGAACTTTGCTCAACAAGCTGGTGCTTTTATGGCTGCTGCTAATAACGATGAACTTACAGCTAGTGTAGATACTTATGCTACTCAGGGTAACTTCATGGTTGGTAGCTACACAGCTATTACCTACACTCAGTCAGTTGATGAGTTCGTTATTACTTGGGATGACTCAGGGTTTGGCACAGGCTTTCAAGGCTACCTGACACCTGAGATGAAGAACGCCACAGAGATCTACGCTGCTGGTGAATACATTAATCAGTATGGGGCAATGCCAACACAATGATGGACTTTGAGTTTAGCGTAGGTGGTTACAACATTAAGGGCTGGATGGTTGCTGTAGCACTTCCAGTTCTTTCTACAGTTGCAGGTGGTGTATGGTGGTCTTACGATACACTGCAACGCTTCTACGGTGTTGAGGCTGGTATTGCAGAGGTTGTAGATAAGTCTGCATCCTTTGACTCTAAGGCGGGTCAGCTAGACAAACGTGTCACTTCAGTAGAAACTGTAGCCCAGCGCAACCTCACAGAGGTAAACAATAACCTTAGTGGTGAGATTGTAGCTTTAGACTCTATGCTACTCACTAAGTCTCAGGAGCTAGAAGCTAAGCTTGTATCTCGTATACAAACCTTAGAGCAGGCTATTGCAGATAACGATGTACGTGGTTTGAATCAGAAGCTTGCACAGCTAAGCACAAACATGACACAGATCCTAGAGCAGCAGAAGCTGTTACTAGACCTTCGTAGCCAAGTGGATAAGGCTACAACTATTACAGACGGACTAGGCGATACGCTAGACACTCTACAAACAGAAGTAGATGATATCTGGAAAGCGTATGATGAGCTAGTCAATAATCCTCTATAAGGAAATACTATGGCTAGAGCATTAACAGAAAAGCAACAGCGCTTCTTAGAGGTACTCTTTGATGAGGCTAACGGTGATGCAGTAGCAGCTAAGAAACTGGCAGGTTATGATCCTGCTTCAAGTACGGCTGCTATTGTTGAGGCTCTCAAGGATGAGATTGGTGAGAAGACACGCACGTACTTTGCACGTACTGCACCTAAGGCAGCTATGGCTATGGTAGGTGCTTTGTATGACCCTACAGAGTTAGGCATTAAAGAAAAGATGGTAGCAGCAAAAGACTTGCTTGATCGTGCAGGACTTGGTAAGGTAGACAAAGTAGACGTAACATCTGGCGGAGGCATCTTCTATCTGCCACCAAAAGAAGGTTCAAACGAATAATACCTGAAAGAGATCTAGGTTTTTGGCAGCTACCGTTACCGCCAAAGAACCACAACAAGAAATGGCATACCATTGTAAGGGTAACAAAACGTATCCCCTTTGGTTACGAGCTACATCCTGACAACGACAAACTACTTGTACCTATTGAGTCTGAACTAGAAGCTTTAGAACTTGCCAAGCGCCACTTAAAGCAGTATAGTTATCGTGCAGTAGCCCACTGGCTAAGCAGAGAAACTGGTCGTAGTATAGGCCATACAGGCTTAAAGAGGCGAATTGAAGTTGAGCAAAGACGTAAAAAAACAATTGCAATTAAACGCAAGCTTGCCAAGTGGCTCAAAGAAACCCTTGAGGAAATCGAAAAACTTGAAGCCAAAGGGGTCGGGGCATACGCAGAAATTGACAGAGACAGTTGAAGTAGTCGCCACCCCCAAGGTAGAGACTGTTCCTGCGCAAGTCAAAGCCCCTGAGTATGATGTAGATGCGGCTATGGATGTTGTGTTCAAGCCAAACCCCGGCCCCCAAACAAGCTTCCTTAGTGCCTCAGAGCGTGAAGTACTTTATGGTGGTGCCGCTGGTGGTGGTAAGTCATACGCTATGTTAGCTGATCCACTACACGGTTTGAATGATCCTAACTTCTCTGGACTACTTGTACGTCACACTACAGAAGAACTAAGAGAACTAATACAGAAGTCACAGGAGTTGTACCCACGTGCAGTACCGGGAATCAAATGGTCAGAGCGTAAGTCGCAATGGATATCTCCTAGAGGTGGTCGCCTCTGGATGTCGTACTTGGATAAAGACACAGATGTTACCCGTTACCAAGGGCAGGCTTTTAATTGGATTGGTTTTGACGAACTTACACAATGGACTAGCCCTTACGCTTGGGGTTATATGAGATCACGCTTGAGGTCTGCACATGCGTCAGAGCTTGGGCTTTACATGAGAGCCACAACAAACCCCGGAGGAGCAGGACATGCTTGGGTTAAGAAAATGTTTATTGACCCTGAAAGAGCAGGCAAAGCTTTTTGGGCAACAGATATCGACTCAGGTGAAACAATCACCTTCCCTAAAGGTCACAGTAAAGAGGGTGAGCCTCTATTTAAAAGACGCTTTATTCCAGCCTCTCTATTCGACAATCCGTACTTATCTGACTCTGGAGACTATGAAGCAATGCTTCTCTCTCTGCCGGAGCATCAGCGTAAGCAGCTACTTGAAGGTAACTGGGATATTAATGAGGGTGCCGCTTTTCCAGAGTTTGACAGAAAAGTACATGTCGTAGACGCATTCGAGATCCCTGACTCTTGGGCAAAGTTTAGGGCTTGTGATTACGGGTATGGTAGTTACACTGGCGTTCTGTGGTTTGCTGTAGCTCCTGACGAACAAGTAATTGTATACCGTGAGATGTATGTCTCTAAAGTTACAGCTTCTGACTTAGCAGATTTAATCTTGGAAGCAGAATCAAAAGATGGTACAATGAGATACGGGGTGCTAGATAGTTCTTTATGGCACAACCGTGGCGACACTGGGCCTAGCTTGGCAGAGCAGATGAATCAAAAGGGATGCCGCTGGCGTCCGTCTGACAGGTCAAGAGGCTCACGTGTCGCAGGTAAGAACGAGATACATAGGCGATTGAAGGTGGATGAGTTCACTGAGAAGCCACAACTTGTGTTTATGGACAACTGCACTAACACTATTGCACAGATTCCTAGTATTCCTCTGGATAAGAAGAATCCAGAAGATGTTGATACTCACGCAGAGGATCACCTTTATGACGCTCTAAGGTATGGTATAATGACACGTCCACGTAGCAGCATATGGGATTACAACCCAGCAAAACAACGCACTGGTTTTCAAGCTAGTGATCCATCATTCGGGTATTGATAATGGCAGAACAAGAAGAAATGTTTGAAACAGATGAAGTCGTAGCTGCAGAAGATAGCGAAGACAAAATCTTTGAGACTAAATCCAGTGTAGTGTCTTTTGTAGCAGAACGCTATAAACGTGCAGAAGACTCACGCTATGCAGACGAAGAGCGGTGGCTTAAAGCTTACCGTAACTATCGTGGTTTGTATGGTAAAGATGTACAGTTTACAGATACTGAGAAGTCTCGTGTGTTTGTTAAGGTTACTAAGACCAAGACACTTGCTGCATACGGTCAGATCGTAGATGTACTGTTTGGTAATAACAAGTTTCCTCTCTCAGTAAATCCTTCTGTATTACCTGACGGTGTGTCTGAGTCTGTACACATCAACTTAGACCCTAATGCTAAAGCAGCAGGTTCGGCTCTAAGTGATGTAATGCAAACTAAAACTGCACAACCTTACTTGATAGATGGTGAAACACAGTTAAAACCTGGTGAAACTCTTACTGACTTAGCTAAGCGTTTAGGCCCATTAACTACTAAGCTTGAAGCGGTATCTGATAAGATCGTTGAGGGTGATGGTACTACACCTACTACTGTAACATTCCATCCAGCTATGATTGCTGCTAAGAAGATGGAAAAGAAGATCCACGATCAACTTCAAGAGTCAGGTGCTTCTGTACACCTACGCTCTATGGCATTTGAGATGGCTTTGCTTGGTACAGGTGTTATGAAAGGCCCGTTTGCTGTAGATAAGGAATACCCTAATTGGGATGACCAAGGTGAGTACGACCCTCTAGTAAAGACTGTTCCTGAGTGTAGCCACGTTTCTGTATGGGACTTTTACCCTGACCCAGAAGCTAAGTCTATGGATGATGCAGAATACGTAGTTCAGCGCCATAAGATGTCACGTACACAATTACGTGCGCTTAAAGGGCGTCCTTACTTCATGTCTGACTCTATTGGTTTGGCTATTGATAAAGGGCCAGACTACATCCAGAAGTACTGGGAAATGACTATGGAGGATGACGATACACAGCCAAACTCTGAACGCTGGGAAGTGTTGGAGTTCTGGGGCTTTGTAGACGTAGACGTACTTGAAGAGCACGGTGTAGATATTCCTAAGTCATTGAAAGACTTGGATGAAGTTAACTGCAACGTATGGGTATGTAATGGTGAGGTACTACGGTTTGTACTTAACCCATTCAAACCAACACGTATTCCTTACTATGCTGTTCCCTATGAGCATAACCCCTACAGCTTCTTTGGCGTAGGTATTGCTGAGAACATGGATGACACACAGACGTTGATGAATGGCTTTATGCGTATGGCTATTGACAACGCTGCACTGTCTGGTAACCTTATCATTGAAGTAGATGAGACTAACATGGTTCCCGGTCAAGACTTATCTGTGTACCCCGGTAAGGTCTTCCGCCGCCAAGGTGGTGCTCCAGGTCAAGGCATCTTTGGTACTAAGTTCCCGAATGTTGCACAGGAGAACATGCAACTGTTTGATAAGGCACGAGTATTAGCAGATGAGAGTACTGGATTCCCTAGCTTCGCTCACGGACAAACCGGAGTATCTGGCGTTGGGCGTACAGCTTCTGGTATTTCTATGCTTATGTCTGCTGCTAACGGTTCTATTCGGACGGTAGTTAAGAACGTTGATGATTATCTTATCCGCCCCTTAGGTAAAGCTTTCTTCTCATTCAACATGCAGTTTGACTTTGATAGTCAGATTCGTGGTGACTTAGAGGTACATGCTTCTGGTACAGAGAGCTTAATGGCTAACGAAGTACGGTCACAGCGCTTGATGCAGTTCTTGCAGGTTGCACAGAATCCAGTATTAGCTCCCTTCGCTAAGATGGACTATATCATTCGTGAGATTGCTAAGTCTATGGATCTTGATCCTGACAAGGTTACTAACTCTATGCAGGATGCTGCTATCCAAGCTGAGATCCTCAAAGGCTTCCAGCAGCCACCAGCGGCTCCTACAGGGCCAGAAGGCGTAAACATGCCTCAGGGTAGCCCAGCACCAGAAGGACAGGCTCCACAGGGCGTACAGGACACCTCAGGTGGTGGTGGCTCTCAGATAGGTATCGGTACTGCGCCTACACCGGGTGAGCAAGGGTTCACTGGTAATGTCGCTTAAAAAGCTAGTTAACGATAAACAGATCTGGGATGCGTTTCTTGTTGAACTTGAGGAGCGCATCTCCACACAACACCGTAGCATGGAGAGTGTTACAGACACGTCTGAGTTATATAGGCATCAGGGTGCTATACGTACTCTACGGCAACTACAGTACTTGAGGGACAAAGTGAATGGCTGATTATCGTAAACGCCTCGTTGATATGACGGATGAAGAACGTGCAGAAGTAGCACCCGGCGCTCCGCAGTTTAGTGAAGACTACGAGAACGTAGATGATCCGTTAAGTGTTCAGATGCTGGAAGCTGGGTTAGACTTTACACCTGTAGGTACTGTCAAAGGCATTTCAGACATTAAAGATGAGTTGAGTAGTGATGATCCTGACTACTTAAAAGCTATTGGTATGGGTGCTGTTGAAGCGGCAAGTATTATCCCCGGAGCAGCACCTGTTCTTAAAGGTATGGTAAAAGGTACATTTAAGACATCAAAAGGCTCTGTATACGATGTTTTTGATGATAGCACTACAGTACGTAATAGGGCTGAAAGAGGTGACTCTGAATCTGTAGGCATACAACCCCGTAGCGGTAAAACTATCTATATGACTAGGGAGGGGGTAGACGAACTTGGCCCTCTCTTTCAGAATACAGAGATACCTGTGCAGTTTGTTCCTGTAGAAGGCGGCAAAGCTAAGCTTGTTTATACACAGGATTATGGCCCTAAGAAGGCAGGTATGGACGCTTCCCCAGAAGTACCCTACACACTTGACCCTGAGGTAGGTCTTCATCCTGTAGAAATACTAGACTCTAGGAATACAAATCGCCGCAACATACACTTTGGTAATGACATTACTGTAGTTGAGTCTAATGTACCTTCAACAAAAGCTAGTAACAAACAAGTATCTAACACAGAATATGATGCACGTATGGCTCAGCTAGACGAAGCACCAGATGCAGATGCATGGCAAAAGAGTACTAAAAAGTTTGTAAAAGAGTCACGGGATGTTAATCCGACAGTACGTACACCTGAGTTAGAAAGCTCTACAATGGATCTTATTGATGGTAAGATTACTAGAGAGCAGCACTTAAAGAATGTAGATCAGTTTAAGCCTGTTGACCCGTGGGATGCGCTGCCAAGAGAACCCTCTGATAAAGCTACTGTGTTCTCACTAAAGCCCAATCAGAGAAAGGATGGTTTCTTTGTGGTGTCAGAAGCAGCGGCTAAAAGCTTAGGAGTAGTTAAGTCTGCTTTAGCTGTTGGTCAACGCTTTTTAGGGCGTTTAGATATACCTGCCTATAAAGATTATGACACTTGGATCGTTGCAGGTAAGTCTCCTAAGGGAGAGAAAGGTACAGTATATGCCAAGGCTATACATTACGGTAGCGCAGACGGTAAACCTGTAGTATTTAGAGCTTCGCAAGGTAAAAGTGAGAAGATAGGTAAGGGTAAGGCTGACCCAGAATACACACCTGAGACGCATGAGAAAACAGGCTATGCTACTGTTGATGGGATAGTACAAGACTTAGATGTAGACTCAATTCGTGCCAAAGCAGCACAATACCTTAACGATCCAGAGTGGACGCAGGTAGGGTTTGACCCTCGTAGGCAGGGCGGCTTCTATGTTCGTGCAGGCGATAACAAGCATGTACCTATACGTGAAGCAAGCGAAGTAATACAGATAGGGCCATTGGTTCTAGCTAAGAATGCAAAACTAGATTTTGAACACACAGGATATGCAGAGGGCGGAGCAGTAATGGATGAACAAATGGAAATGGCCTTCGGTGACACAGGTGAACGTGTAGACCCTGTGTCAGGCAACGAAGTACCTATCGGCTCTATGCCAGAAGAAGTACGTGATGACATCCCTGCTCAACTGAGTGAAGGTGAGTATGTTGTACCTGCTGACGTTGTACGCTTCTTTGGTGTTAAGTTCTTTGAGGACATTCGTGCGGAAGCTAAGCGTGGCTTTGCTAGTATGGAAGCCAATGGTCGTATCGGTGGTGAGCCTATCCCTGCTGTGGGTATGGCTATCATAGAGCCTCAAGACGATCTAGATATTATGTTTGAAGATAGTGACTTTGAGGTAGTTGATGGTTATGCAGAAGGTGGTGTCGTAGGTTCAGCCTCTGATATCCTTTCTAATCAAGCTGGTGGTCTTATGGAGTATCGTCAGTATAGAAATCCTGCAGGGGAAGAGATCACTATCATGTTCTTTAATGGTATGCCTATGTCTATCATACCAGAGGGTTATGTACCTGTTGTTACAGACACAGACATTG
>VMHT01169330.1_pt1 | contig 15784 bp, 19 predicted proteins | sample 4693611 | NCBI WGS metagenome assembly VMHT01 (sample SAMN12280063, study PRJNA550983) | marine metagenome | isolation source: seawater sampled from same location over 5 years 0.02-0.2 micron viral filtrate | place: USA: collected off the coast of southern California halfway between the port... ... | reverse complement strand
TGTGCTACGTTACATATATCGGAGTTAGTTGTCTCAAGGAAAGTCTCAGTCCCATCAAGGAAATCTATTCCTCCTGTTACCAAAGAACCAGCATTAACAATCTTAGGTTGACTTTCAGAAGCCGCTTGCACGGCATCATGTCCGTGACCTGACTGGTCATACCAAGTCTCTACGAAGCCATCCACTGTGTTGTCATACGCAGGGATACCAGTGATGCTGTAGGCTTCACCGATGTTAGCTTCAATGGCTGTGCGGTTGTCTGTTTGGTCAGTGCCGTAGATGATAAGTTCATTGATTGTTCCTGTGTAAAAATTGAAAGTCGAGCTAAATGACCTTGCTCCAATTTTAGGCTTAGTAGTTACACTAACAGAACCCAACTCCGAGGTGGTAACCAACGTTCCGCCATTTGTGCCTAGTTGAGCTTCGCTGGATGTTTTATTAATATAATAAAGACCCTCTCCAGAAATCCTGTTGATTTGAGCGTCACTACTTAACCAATCAAAATTCATCACTGTTGAATTAAGAGTTCGTATCGAATATCCATCTGTTCCAGAATCTCTATTATCAAATAAGGTGTCTGAACCGCCCCCAGTTGCGCTTGTTACGGCAAAGTGAGACGCTGTGCTAGTAATTCCTAATATGGACTCTAATTCCAAGAAGTCGTCTGTTCCATCAAAGTCCAAGCCTCCAGTTACTAAAGCTCCAGCACTTACAATCTTAGGCTGGCTCCCAGCAGTTGATTGAACTGCGTGGTTACCGTGCGCACCTCCTCCTGCGTCTACACTTTGGTCATACCAAGTTTTAATGAAGCCGTCTCCTAGGATTTTAAAATTAGAAACAGTAAAGTTTGATGGAACATCACCTTCAGCAAAACCTACACCAACATAATCTCCATTTGCCGTTAATGTAGCTGTTTTAGAACCAGAACTTGTATAAGTTACAGCATTTGATCTTTGACTGCCCCCATCTAATGCACTTCTTAGCGAAAGTTTTGGAGAGCCATTGGTAACAGTTATATCAAATGAAACCTTTACTACATCTCCGCTAACTCCGTCTGTTATATTTGATATCGCAAAAGCAGCACTAGCTGTATTAGATGCTGTAAATCCAGTAGCAGAAGCATTAGTAAAGGATTCGTATCCTGTGTTTTGAAATACACCGTTCCCAGAAGTTGCAAAACTAACAAGTGTTCCGTCAGTAACTTCAGTCGCCGTAAAGGACTTCAAGGCATCATCTGTGCTACGACGAACCTGTGCTACGAACTTACCATCAGCACGGGCTACGGTGTCTCCAGTAGCCGCTAAGGTAGCCTGACGTGTCCCTAGGCTACGAAGTGAGTAAGCTGCCTTGGCAATAAGGAAGTCACCTGTGCGTCCATCAGCCTCTAGTGCCTTTATGTCAAGTGGAGCCACGACTTGTGTGTTCACCCAGTTCTTGAGTGTACCATTGGATACCTCCTTGGCTAAGAAGTCACGCTCGTGGTTGTCACTGGCACGACGCACACGCACAACCTTGTTGTTACCTGCTTTGTCGTTGAGGTCACGTAGGCTGTATGCTGCTGCTGCTCCACCTACTACTTTACTTAGTAGTGGGCGAGACTCACCCTTACGGTCTGAGTCAATGACTGAGGCTGTGCGGTCTACTGTGAGGGTTTCTGTGGCTGCGATGCCAGTAATCGTTATGCTTGTATTAATGGTTGCCTTCCAAGGTCTGTCGGTGAAACCAGTATTGTTATTAAGGAGATACTGTGGGTCGCTATCGCTTCCGTCTTCAAGTAGATACTCATAGCCATCTGTCTCGTTAAAAGAACTAGCGGTAATCATACCATTACCTCCTTGTTGATTCCAACTAGCTCCTGCTACGGTGGTTCCTGTATATATACCACTAATGTCAGCGTGTCCCGCCACGGTTACTTGGATTGAGGTAGTGGAGTCTGTAAGTGGGACTGTGCCTGCCGTCACCGCCATAGTTCTAACACCAGCAAACTTATCAGTATTGATATGTATTGTATCGGTGGCTCCACCTTGCACCCGTGTTAGACTTCTTCCTGCCATGCTATTAGTAGCTTAAGTTTGCGCCAGAACCAGATGAACCTGTGTTAACGGTAGGACGCTGCACTGTTAAAGAGGAAGTTCCTTTTTTCTTGGTGCTGCTCCTGCTCTTTAGAGCTTTCTTTTCAATCTTCTTCGCCGTCTGTACGGGAGGAGGAGGAGGTGCGGGTGGTGGAACTGGGTCAGGTATTTTGGGAGCTGATGAACACATAGTTTTATTCTTCCTTTGGGTTTAATATATTATCTTGTTGGATATTTAGATGGTGTTTTAAGAACCTAATCACTGAACGCTGACCATAATGGTACATCATCTCATCCTTACTGTTCTCAGGAGAGAACTCCTTAACAGCAAAGATGGTATCTAGTTCATTGACTAAGGTGCTAGAGATCGGTGGCAAAGTTTCACCACGACCTTTCATATAGTTGTCACTCATCTCCTAATTCCTCCAATACTAGTTCTTTGTCTTGGCACAAAACTGTGAAACCGTTACCAGCGTTCACGCCAATGACATTAAAATTAACATACTCTTCCGCTTCCTCACTAGTCATCTTGTCTCTAACTTGAAACACATTAACCATTTGGTAGTAGTCATAAATTATAAGACCGTTCTGATCTAAGCCGACGATGGCTGTATCTAATCCATCAAATCTAACTGCTCCTTCTGCTATCATAGGTCGTCAAGCTCCTTTGGAAGTTCGCCTCTCTCTATTGCATCCAGCGTTTCGACGAGACACATAGCGTTCCAGATCACAGCACCGCCATGATCTTCTTTAGTATCCTTCTCCATCAGCTGCCACAGGTGGCGATACAAAGCATCAATGTAACGGGATACTGGTATGCCCTTCTTCCAGTTGTCTCGTCCATACTTAGCAGCTCCGTCCTCAAACCTTTTGGCTACGGCTCGTAGTGCAGATACAGGCATGAGGCTTGGCATTCCTTTACCACTCATAGCGTCCCTCACTGCGCCTGTGTTAAACTCAGAGCGTTTGCCTGAGTCTGGTAATGTTGGGGGTTGTTCAGTTTTCATAGTCAGGTCTCCAGTTTAGTTTCTCTTCGTGTGTGTGTAATATGCGAGCAAGGATGGCGTTCGTATTGCAATCATCCTCAGTCTGTCCTGCTGATAGGAAGGCATCAAGAACAGAGTTCCATGTGGCTCCTTTATCTTTCAGCCATTTGGTTGTCTTCTTAGGTCCAAACCCTACAGCTCCTTTGAAGTTATCAGCAACGTCACCTACCATTGTCTGATACTTCAACCAGTAGGCTGCGTCCTCTTCTGTGATAACGTGTAATGAACCTTCCCTGAATAGATTGCAGGGAACGGTCAGGAAGTCCTTGTCTACTGACCAGATCACAGTGTCCTTATCTTCGACAGCGCGTATAGCCAGCAGGTCATCTGCTTCCAGTGTCTCTACAATCTCTGCATCATAGTTATCCATCAGGTATTGCCGACAGAACTTGAGTCCAAGAGGTTTGCGTTTGCCTACGCGGTTAGCTTTGTAATCTGGATAGACATCCAACCTGAAGTTGTTGCTACCTGACAGAGCTACATAAGTTCCATCGCAGTGTGTATCCCTTAAGGCTTGTTCAATGAGAGTCTCTATAGAATCTCCCATGTCTCTCTCACTAGAGTGTAGAGTCCAAGTGTCTTCGTCCCATTTGATTGGAACCTCTGAAACAAAAGCAGCCTTGTAAGCTACTTCGTCTCCATCAATTAATACATTTCTCATTTGGTTTCGGTAGTGTGTAGTGTGAACATGTTAGTAGGTCATCGACGTGTACCTTAGTAAGTAAGTCCTTACGTCCGACACGTGAGTATAGGTTATACATGCACTCAGCAGGACTGAGCACGAAGTCATCCATGTCCACTAGGTTATCAATTAGTTCGCATAGGCTCAGGCGTTTAACAACTAGGTATCTATGCTCTCTCTCAAAAGCGATGTAGTCAGCCTCATTGTAGACCCAACCCTTGCGTCCTTGTACGTTTTTTAATTCTAGCCATACTCGTTTGGCATCAGGAGAAGCATCCCCTCTACGGGTACGTCCTCTCGACTTAACATCAACTCTACCACTCAGGTCTACGTGATAGTCAATACCTTTGAACTGCTCTGATAAACTTGAAGGAGTTGCTGTTCCTCCAAGATCACCTATAATAGTTGCAAACAGATTCTCTGCTCGTTCTCCGTTCTGACTACACATGCCTGTGTGATCGTGTTGATTTCTGTATGCCATGCTAGTGGGTCTCAGCCCAGTTGTTTCCTACTTTGTATTCGCCATCTACTCGACAGCGGAACTTAAGATAATCACCTGCTTGCCTGATAGACATCTCAGCAATTTTACCATACTCATCTTCACGTCCTTCAATGACCTCCGCTTGGATTTCATCATGGATGTTACCGACGAACGCAAAGTCCTTACCGTGTACCCACCCTGCATTAGTCAGATTGAAGTATAGGTAACAACTTGTAGTCTTCATGAGGATAGCACCACAGCTCTGTAGTAATAGGTTCAGTGCTGAGTGACTGGAGCGTACGTGTAGTCTCCTACCATCAATAGCCTTCAGATACTTCTGTCCTTCTGCCGTCTTCTTGACATCTTTAAGTAGTCTATCGAGAGCTGGTAGTTTGCTGAGGAAACGTTTACGTAACTGTCCACCTTCTTTAACACCACCACCTATCATCTCACCTAGAAGCTGGTCGCCACAGCCATACAAGTAGGCGTAGATAAATCGTTTCGCCTCTGGTCTTGTGGCTAGTCCTGCTGCTTTCTGATTGAGAGTGTGGATGTCTCCATCAATAACTTCCTTAGCATAGGCACCTTTGTCATACGGTGTGAGGTAGTGTCCAAGGCAACGTAGTTCTAATCCAGAAGCATCGAAGCCAACAAGCTTGTAACCTGTCCTAGCTCCGAACAAAGCACGACACTCTTTGCCATACTCTGCTCCTGTTGCTGGCACCTGTGCTACGTTGGGATGTCTGTGACTGCAACGTCCTGTGACTGTTCCGTTGGTAACAACCTGTCCTCTCATGACTCCGTCATCTGCTAGCTTGAGCCAAGCCTCTTGACCTTCAGCTACTTGACCGAGACGTTTGATACACAGTAGATACTGGAACAGTATGTCAGCCTCTGGCTTACCTATACCTTTGAGAACTGTCTCATCAATCTTAGGTTTACCTGATGCAGTGAATAGCTTAGGCTTCCACCCATACTTCTCTGTTAACCGTTCAGCAATCTGATCGCGTGATGCAGGATTGAACAACACCTTCTTGGTAGTGAACCCATCCTTCTTAACGTCTGCTGGTTTGTATCCAGCTTCCGTTGCTTGCTTCTTGGTCTTCCATATTTTTCCGTCATCAGTTTTCCAGACTGGTGTCTTGGTTGGAATATCCTTTGGAGGAAACGCTTCTTGTAACTGCTTCTCTAGGTCAGCGCGTCTCTGCATTATCTCCTTCGTCAGTGTGCGACATCCAGCTGTATCAAACTTCCAGCCGTGTACCTCTTGCATCTTCATCAACTCTGCGAACTTGTGCTCGATCTTCATCATTGTCTCCGATGGTTCAGCAGACATTAGATACTTATAGAGTGTGAACGTGACAGCTACGTCTTGCTCGCAGTAATCTATCATCTCTCTCGTACACACAGACCAATCAGTTGTGTCACCGTAGTCTCCCTTCAATGCACCAAGGCGAACACCCCAAGCTTTGAGTGATTGTCTACCAATCAACTCTCTAGGGAACTGTGGCTTTTGTAAGTCAGTAGCTCTGACATCACCAAACATAGCGGATGCCATCACCAGTGTGTCACGTACAGTTGGGAACTTAATGGTAGGGTGCAGCTTCTTGATAGCAGGTATGTCAAAGCCAATCACGTTGTGACCAATCACTTCGTCGTGCTGAACAAGGTAAGCAATACCTTCCTTAACTCCATCACCACTGAAAGAGATACACTTGTTGTCATCTTCAGATAGAACAGAGATACAATGTATCTTGTCCATACCATCTAGTGTAACCCAGTTGTCTACTGCTGTAGTTTCTATATCGAAGTAAGCTCTCCTCATAGTCCTGTCTCCATCATTGCTTTGACTTTGTGCCAATACTCTAGCGTGTTTCTATTAGACATACCGTTGGGTCCTCCATTGTGTAGACGCGCATACTCTTCTAAGGTATGCAGCTTTGCATACCTGTTCCAGTAAGCTTGCATTACTTTGATTGAACGATCAACATACAGACAGTTGTATGTCCATGTGCCTTTGATGCCTGAGTCTAGGAAGTAGTTGTATGTAATTTGGAATGGACCAATCTCTTGGTATCTTCCTACAGCATAGGTTGGGTTAAGTTCTCCACCTGTCTCTACCTTCATGATAGCTGAGAAGAGTAAGCCCATCTCAATCTCTGTTGGTTTAGAATGGTTCATCGATATTTCCCTCTGGCTGGCGTGTGTTGTTATTAGTAGTAGGCTGAGTATCATCAGCACCGAAGTATGTGTTTTGTTCATGTAGTCTTCCTGTGTGTTTGTTGTATTCTAGAGTGCAAGCTACGCCTGTCTCTCCGCTAAATCTGTTCTTGAGTACACGGACGGTAGTCTGGTTCTTAACCTCTTCGTCTTGCTGGTTTCTTTCCAGTCCAATGACCATGTCGCTGAGTTGTCCTAGTCCTGCTGAACCTCTGAGATGTCCGAGAGTTGTCTCTCTTCCTTCCTCAAATCCTCTGCCCTCTGGTCTCTTCAAGTGTGATACGAGAATCATACCCACACCTATCTCCTCTACAAGAGAACGAAGCTTAGTCATCAGCATGTCCAGCATCTTACGCTCGTCACCTTCCTGACCGCTGACACATATTGATACGTGATCTAGGAATATCCACTTGCATCCAAGACCCCTGTTCATGTAGCGGATACGATTGATTAGGTTGTCTGATTCAATAGAACCCCAATGGTCATAGGTAACAAAGTTTCCGCTACCTACTGTAGCATCGAATGCCTTTCTTAGTTCTTCTTCGCCAACCTCAGTGCCGAGATGTAGTGTCTTATCAATAGCTAGACCCATGATGCCTTGAGCTGAACGCTTGATGCTTTCTTCTAATGCTATGTATCCTACCTTCTCATTGCTCTTGATTAGGTGGTAAGCAATCTCACGACAAACAGCAGACTTGCCAACACCACTTCCAGCAGCGAAGCAAACAATCTCGCCTACACGAATACCTCTAGTAATTTTTGTAAGTCCATCGAAGGGATAATTAGCTGAGTCTACTATCTCTGTCTTACTGACAATGTCCCACATGTCCTCACCTGCTACGATACCGTCTGGTCTATACTGAGTAGCATCCCAGAATGACTGAATGATTTCACTACCTCTATTCTCCATCAACAATTCGTTAGGGTCTTTGGCTGGTAGGTTAGCAATGAATGCCTTACCCACTGGTAACACAGCTGCACATTTTCTGGATGCTGCAACGCCTACCTCATCCATATCAAACATGAGAACAATCTCATCAAAGTTATTGAGATACTCTAGGTTGTGCTTGATGGCAGCCATAGCTGACTGCGCTCCTGATGGCACACTGACTACAGCCCACTTGCCATTGAATGCTGAGGACACACTCATCGCATCTATCTCTCCCTCGGTAATGGTGATGCGTTTACCTTTACCAAACAAGTGCATACCGAATAGCGTACGCACTGTGCCTACTGTCTCAAAAGATTTATCTGGATAGCGTAGCTTCTGTCCTACTAGTTTACCTGAGCTGTCTCTGTAGTTAGCTATCTGGCAAGCCTTCGATCTGTGGTCACCTACTGTGTATCCGTACTTCTTACAAATTGATTGGGGTATGTTTCGCTTTACTAAATCTTGGTAGTCTCCTTGTACTGGTGTCATATTAACTGTGTGTGTTGTTGGTTGTGTGTGTTGTTTATTGCTCGGCTTGAATATCCCGCAGCTGAAACATTTTGTGCTGCCATCCTCGTTCTCGCATAGGGCATCACTGCTTCCGCAGTCAGGGCAATTCGTGTGTGTGTTGATTGTTTTTAGGTCGTCCATTCTTCTGGTATACTTGGTCCTTGGCACCAAGGTATGTTATGTTTGTCAGCCCAATCAGCATAGCTTGTCTTGCTGCCCTTGTAGATTTTACCGTTGGCTCTTTGGAACACAAAGCGCAGGTCTATCTCAGGGTGTTGTTGCTTTACCCACTCATGCTTCTTACGATCAGCTGTCGTTAGTCTACCCTTGACCTCAAGGATGACCCCATTATCCAAGAAGAAGTCAGGTGTGTACCTGCGTTTCTTCTCAGGCTCTACGAAAGATATTCTATCTGTCTCGTAGGCGTAGTGGACACCCTCCCTCGAAAGAGAGGATGCCACACGTTGTTCAAAGCCTGACCTAAAAGTCCCCATCTGCCACTACAGATTCAAGAGACTCGCCACCGCTAGAGAAGCCTTCTTCTTCGGACGTGAATCCAAACGATGAAGCTCCTGCGCCTGATGCACTAGGTGCTACAAGCTCGATGATTTGTAGGGCTTTGAGTTGGAGGCTAATGCCGAACCCAAGGCTTGGGCTGTACCAAGTGTAAGGCTTGATTGCCATCTTCACTTTAGAACCACCACCTACTTCAACGTCACAAGCTTTACCCTGTGCATCGAAGAGCTTGATGTTGAACTCATACACCTCACCAGTGCGAGAGTTCTTACCCTTAGCTTTCTGTTTACTGCGGATGATCCACTGACCATCTTCAGTTTGTTTAACAGGGAACGCATCGCAAACACGAATCTTTTTACCTGTCTTTCTTTCTTCCATCTCGTGAGCTTGGTCACGGATAGCCGTCAGTTGAGAGGTGAACTCTTTAGCTTCACCTTCTGTTACTACGATGTCACAAGAGTATGCGCCATCAGGATCGAACGTAGTGTTCGGTTTATTTACATGTGGGTAACGTGCTGTACCCACCATTGTTGTTATGGTATCATTCATGAGAATATGTACTCCGATTTGTATATGTTGTTTATGTCGAATGTCCCCTTCACTGGAAGAGGATCAAGGTTTACTCCGTGTTCATCCTCCAAAGAGTCTTTCAACTCTTGAAGTAGGTCAGGTGTAAATTGTTTAACAAACACATCACGTATGGTAGCTGCAAGTTCATTGCATTTAGTGGTGTGCGTAGCCATTGAGTCATGCACCATTGCAAAATCTCTGACGTTAAAGTTTGTAGCCGATTGGTTGACGGTTGTGTGTAGGATGCTGGCATCTAGTGAGTGTATGTAATTAGGTGATGCGCCTTGTGATTGTCGCTTGGCACATAGCTTGTCTGTGTCCTCACGAAAGCGTACTCGCATGATCTTGTCACCAAGTTTCGTCTTAATTGATTTAGTTTCCCACTTCATGTAGGACTGGTGGCAGGGGAATCCACTCGGTGATACCCAGTAAAAAGGTTTGTCCTCTTGTGCTAAGATGCGAGCTGTAGATTGTAACCAAGCCATAGCCTCTCTTGGTTTACCAACAACATCATTGATACCTTGCCATACTTTACCAGCTAGGTAAGCAGTAGCTTGAAACTTATCTGTCTCGTCAAATGGTAGCTCATCCTTCTTACGTGATGTCTCGCCATACCAGTCGCTAATGTATTGTCGGCATGAGTATAGGGTAGAGCCATAGCTCTGTGTCATCGTAGGTCTCTTACAAGCTGACCTATCTACACCGTAGGCTAACCACTTGTCTGCATAGTCAGAGTCTCCGTCTTGTTTAAGGAACTCAATAGTTTTGTCAGCTACAATACCGTAGATGTCTTGTGGGTAGTTACTCGGTGCAACGTTCGTCGCTATGCAGGAAGGTTCGTCTCGCGTAAGAACACCTAACAACTGTAGTCCGTTGTTACTTGCATCCATCGCACACGGCAGGGTCGTCATGAAGCCCACACCTGTAGCCATGTAGTCTGCCCACTCAAAGCAGAACGCGAGGAACTGAAATGGTTCATCACACTCTCGCCACAAATCAACGTGAGCCATTGGGTCTTTAGCTATCTTAAATATATTATGTCGGTTCTCTTCTACCCAATCAACGCGCTGATTGAATGTTCCTTTGATACCGTAGCAGTTGGCACCATGTATAGCTAACCACTCAACATCGTTATCGTCTTTAATTTTTTCACCTCTAGCAAAAGTTAGCAAGCTCTTCTGGAAGTCAGCTCCCATGTGGTTGACGTAGCTCGGCACAGCATAACACCTACCCCTGAAGTCTGTCTGGTGTGGAAGGTAGAACTTCTTATCTCTATACTTCTTAGCTAGCCACTGGGTATTGAGTACAAGGAGTCGTCTACTCTTTGTGGCTGCATTGTGATCATAGATTGCAGCAGCTCTACGCTTCCACATCTTCTTCTCAATGGGATCACAATCATCTGACGGGTAGGGTGGTAGCTCTTCGTCTTCCCGTTGAGGAATCCCATCTACATCTATGCCCTGTTCCCAAGTCTCATGTAATACATTGAGAACTCTTTGGTTAATCTGCCAAGGTGTATTCTGTAAAAGATTAACTGCGTTCATGACATCAGTCATAGGCTCAGTGTTCTCGCGGAGGAACGCTTTGTCTCGTGTCTTGATGAACGGTAAGGGTGGTAGACCAGACTCGATCTCGTATCCACCTGACCACTTGTCTGTCCACTGCTTTGGAAAATCTATCAATGGCATCCAGAAAGGACACAACAATTCGTTGTCCTTCATCATGTCTTCAATCCATTCTGATGTCTTGTCTGATGCGGTAACAAATCTAGCGGGTCCTCGCTTGCCTGTCTGTATCATGACGTAATCAATCAGACCTGTCGTAGCTCTTATCGTATCAATTAACACGGTGCCTACGTGTAGCTTGATGCGTGTACCCCAACGCTCCCACTCATCCGTCTCGCCCTTTGCGGCTTCGCCCTTCTCAGACTTAATCAGGTAGTATCGTTTCTTGCGATAGCTCTCCCTGCGTTTAGCTCCTTGCAGTATGCCTTGCCACTGTGGGTGGTTGCTGAAGTGAGCAAACCTTATCTCGTCTTCGATCAGTGCGCCTATGCGTACAGCTGCGGATGCTAGTGTGCGCTTCTGTGTAATAGAATCTAGTATAGATTTAAGAGCTATGAAGGCAGCAGTCTTGGTCGGAATTTCTTGGAGCTTGTAGTAAGCGTTCCCTGCAATGGGTGCTTTCTCTTGTTGCTTCTCCCATGCTTCCAGACCATCGACTAACGGAGGAAGTGCTGCCTTCAATAGACGTTGACCATACGGTGTTTCGCATTCGCTTTCCCTACGTCTGCTAGAATCAATCTTAGATCGAAAACGGTTTACACCACCTTCAAGCATATCGTTCTCTATCGGACGGTTTTGGGACGGAAACGTCTCACGAATTGACTGCATGGTAGTGGGAGTTATGTAGATGTAGTTGGAAAAATGAAAGTAATCCCTACGGATTTGTCACGGATATTTAATTATGCAACGGATTTTGAATCCGAGGGAGTGGTAGGTGTGAGAGGACTTGAACCTCCAAGTCATTGCTGACAGTAGATTTTGAGTCTACCGTGTCTACCATTCCACCACACACCCATCCTTTTGGTGGCAATATAGACACATAATAGGCACATGTCACTTATTCCTTTTCATCCTGATTGATAAGGACTCTCTCCTGTAGCCTCTCAACTTTATTCCTAAGCTTCTCAATATCTTTATTGAGCAGGTCATTCTGTGTGGACAAGGCATCACAGGCTTTGGTCATTGCGTTAAGTCCTCTGACCAGAACCTTCTCGGTATCAGGACGGAACAGTTGAGTTGATTTATCAGGCATTAGTTTTTCGTTTCTTGGTTAGTGTATCGAGAGCATCGAAGACAGCGTTGGGTGCTAGCTTGGCGTATCGCATGGTGACTTGTATAGACTTGTGTCCCATCCAGTCTTTGACTGCGAGTAGTGGGACTCCTGCTTGAACTAAGCGAGTAGCGCAGGTGTGCCTACACAGGTGAGGAACAAACTCCTCGTCCTCCATGTAGCCTAGTATGTCACGGACGTTGTTCCATTGTGTGCGTATGTTAGATTTTGTGTAGTTGAATACCTTACTATTACGGTGTGCAATAGAAGTAATACTATTATCTATAGTAGGATGGTTAGAGTTGGTGTCAACAGCGTTCCACTTATTGGTCATAATTTCTACGACCTCATCGGATAAGGGAACTATACGCATCTCTCCGTTCTTGGTTCTGTAGTCGTGACCTCTCGCCCAGATATACATCTTCCACCTGCCTGATTCTTTTACTACGTCCTTGTATTGGACACGGCATAGCTCGCCCGTTCGTAAGCCCGTATCAATCAGCACCTTAACAAACCCTGCGAAGTCTTCCTGACCTAGCCTCTTGTTGGTAGACACAATCATCTCTTCCTCTTCAGGTGAGAAGTAACGCAGCCTACCTTCGGATGCCTTGTATCGCTTGAACTTAGGCACGTTCTGTATCCAGTCCCTGTCGTGTGCATACTTCAGGCATACCATTAGAGCTGACATCTTGTTATTGATGGTGCCATTACTGTTGCCTTGGTTCTTCAAGGTCTGAATGATTTCATCAATCATTGTGGTATTGATTTCCTCTACCCTAATGTTGGCACCAACAATCCTCTGGATTAATTCTACATTGCGTAGCGCATTGATGCCGTTAGCTGTGTCCTTCCAGACTGCTTCGTAAACAGTATCGGTTAGACCTTTCAGGGTTAGGCTCGCGTTCTTCGTGCTGAGTATGTGCGTGATCTTCAGCCCTAGCTTAGAGCGATGCTCTAGGTTAGTAACAAAGTCTTCGGCATCTGCCAGACTCTTAAATAATCTACGAACTCTCTTGCCCTCTACGTGAGCATCCGCTTGCCAGCTCTTGCCTCTTCTTCTTATTTTCATGTGTTTCCCCGTGTGTGTGTTATTTAGTTATCACTAAAGTATATGTATATAGTGTCAACACTATATAATTACAGACACAAAAAACCCCATGCTTTCACATGGGGCTAGGTGTTTCGCGGTTAGGCTCGCTTAGTGTAGGTATACCTGCTGCTCTTCGCGTTCGATGCTAAAGCCTTCAAACTCAGCTAGCGATTTGATGGGACATTCTATCTCGTCGATGTTGTTATCATACCACCCAGATAGATAGACATCTCGGAAGGGCTTGTCCTCCAGAGCTACGCGCTTGCCCTTACACGCCATCACATCCATCCCAATAGGGTAGCCTGTGTAGGTATCGTATATCACTACGCGGTTAGTTCCTGCGTGACACAGGTAGCCTCCGCGCTTAGGTAGCTTGATTGCATACTTCATGTGCGAGGTTCTCTCCGAAGAACGTGATCCTCTACCGCCCACTCTATTGTGTCCCAAGACACCCCTATAGAAGCATCGAACGCACTCTCGACGTGAAGGATTATTTCATCTGCCTCCTCTGCGCTTATCTGGACATCCATGTCACTCGCTACGTGTTGGACATCCTCCTCAGACCATCCGCAGACAAACTTTTCGCTATACTTGAGCTTGTCCTGTAGGTCTACGATGTCCTGCTTGAGACGTGTGATCACGCCATCCCTCTCGTAAAGCTCGTGCTTGAGCTTCGCATACTTTTGCTTGTGATGGAAGTCTAACGCCTCCAGTTGTTTTGCCATGTCATTACTCATAATAAAAGGTGAGCCTTTTACAGTCATGCTCAGGACGATTGGGGTTTCAGTTATGCAGACATCAAAGTCTCACCAGTGTTGATCAGCTCACGCCCTCTTGTGATGTGGAGTCGGCGTGAACCTTCGGCAGACAGGGCATCTAAGGCATCTGCCTTCTGTATGGCACCTGCTCCTAGCTCTGACGAACGCCAGATTGCAGAGCGATCCTTAGACGTATGGCGGTCACCGTGAGTGAGTAGCTCCGTCACACCGTTGAACATGTCGTAAGCTGTCTGACCGTTGTTACCTGTGCCACTGATGGCAAGTCGGCGAGCCTCGTGAGCCTTGTTACTGCTCACAGTAGACAGCTTGTTAGACTTGTTGAAGAACGAAGTTGCCCAAGCAATCATCTCTGGATAAGCCATGCCAGACTCAGCTGTCTGGTTCAGCTTCTCGTAAGCAACCCTGCGGTTGTTGAACATGGACTCAAGGTGTTGCATGACGTTCTCGAAACGCACCTCTGCATTCCTAGTGTGTCGCACCTTGAGCTTGAACGCTTTACCGCCTTGCTGTTTAGCCAGACGGAATGTATTCTGGCAGATCATACGGACACTAGTGTCGAACATCTCGAAAGCAGAACTGCCATCGTGAGAGCTGTAGAACGTGACGTAGTTATCGAACTTGTCACCGTTGACCGTGAAGTCAGCGTCCTTGACCTCGGTTTGGACGAAGACACGACCACCGTCATGAGTGTAGCCACCACCCACAACCTCGTGCTTGGTGCCATCCAGTGCATTGTGCAGTGCTTCCCAGATACGAGAGTTTTGAATTGGCTCGTATCCAGCACCCACAACACCGATGGACTTGTTGGTGTCTGAGCGATTGATGCTGACGTGAGTGTCGATAGGTAGAGGATACTTGCCCTCTAGCAGAGCTATCATAGGTGTCTTTTGGACATCCCAGTTAAGACCGATGTCCTCAACAGAGTTGATGGAGTCAGTGAATGCGTTTGACCAGCTGTTGCGCTGAGTGTTTACGATGTATGTATCTTGTTGCATATGCAGTGTGTATATCTGATTATGTATAAGCTGACAGGCTCGTCAGTGTTGGAAGATTACCAACAGACAGGGAATGAACCCTGTTTCGCCCTAGTCTTTTTTGTTGAGAGCCTCTAATATAGCATCCCTGTCAAGTGCCTGTTTGTCGGATGGAATTTGAGCCTCGATCTTAGCGAGTAGTGTGGATACAAGGTCAGCATGGTATGCGTCCTTGGATTTGAGCAAGCGATTGAGTTGCTTACAGGTGGATAGGATTTGATTTAGCATGATGTTATACTTCTGGATATAGGGTGATGTAGGTGAACTCTTCGTGTTTTTCAAACGCTCCCTTTAAGTGCCATAGGTATGAGCTTGATACTGTGCAAGACATTACGTCTTCCTTCATAACTCCATAGCCGATCCAGTCTGGATCAGATGCCATTTCCTCAAACCAAGGTATGTTGGAGACTGTAGCCCAGTCCTCGAAGTCTTCACAAGCTGTGCCTGCTAGGTATGTAACTATTCGTGTTTTCATGATGTTATATGACTGAGTAGTAGTATAGGTCACCGTCTGGCGAGTTGAATTGGTTAGGAAAACGAAGGTGCTTTTTCCACAATCGATTGCCTACACAAAAGTAATAGGTCTGGTTAGGGTCAGCATGGTGGATAGCCTCGCTCTCGTCATCCCAGACGCTGAGTATTGGCTCGCCATCCTTGCCGAGTGTGTAGTATTCGTCACCTTCGACGAACGGATATTTGCTGTGTTGTGTGTTGATCATAATTTTGTCGGCATGAATCGCCACTTTACTTTGTCTTGATTGTGCTACGCAGACTGCGGGAATGTGACGTATGACTCCACATCACGATCAGCAAGGATACTTCCTTTACCGTTCTCCGATTGGAGTGATACAAAGTCAGCGGTTAGAACAGCTACCCTGTCACTATAGCGTAACCGAAAGCTGTCGTATTTATAAGGATTGTATACAATACTTATGTCGTATCGACGTTCCTCATCGCCATCATACAGATAGCCTGTGACAAAAGCATGGACGTTCTTCTTGCGCTCTTTGAGAACTCT
>VMHT01096204.1_pt1 | contig 15785 bp, 11 predicted proteins | sample 4693611 | NCBI WGS metagenome assembly VMHT01 (sample SAMN12280063, study PRJNA550983) | marine metagenome | isolation source: seawater sampled from same location over 5 years 0.02-0.2 micron viral filtrate | place: USA: collected off the coast of southern California halfway between the port... ... | reverse complement strand
TTTAAAAAATTCCAAAGAAAAGCTTCAGCCAAAGTCATATTTTCTCTTAGGAACTTACGGTATTCCTTTAATTCCTTGCGTGTATGAATTTGTTGTCTTTTCAGCATCATCTTTTTTAATTGCTCCCCTCTTTAGGTAAAGAGGGGAAGTTTTGGTTGCAAACCAAAGCGGGGAGTTTGAATTTTATTAATTCCCCCTAATTCTCTTTTTTCTATTGGTTTCGTAATCTTCAAAAATCATTTCACCTAAACCTTTAAGACCGGTGTAAAAAGCCTTACCCTGGTTTGCATAGGTAAACTCTTTAACAAACTGCATTAAATAAGGGTCTTGTGCGATCATAAATGTAGTGATGGGGATATGTAACTTCCTGGCCTGTCTCGCCATGGTATAGCATTTTCCTAGAATATATGGATCTAGCCCCATACTATTTTTATAATAAGAACCATCCCGTTCTCTGAGGCAACTTGGTTTTCCATCGGTGATCATAAAAATTTGGCGATTGGTACTTCGTTTTCTTCTTAAGATATCCATAGCCAATTTTAAACCTGCAACGGTATTGGTATGATATGGCCCTACTTTTAAATAAGGAAGATCGGCGATAGAAACCGGCCAGGCATCGTCACCAAAAACAATAATATCCAGGCTGTCTTTTGGATATCTGGTAGTGATTAATTCGGCTAGAGCCATGGCGACTTTTTTTGCCGGAGTAATTCGATCTTCGCCATAAAGTATCATACTGTGGCTAAGATCTATCATTAATACCGTACTCATTCGGGATTTATAATGGGTTTCTTCTACCACCAAATCCTCTTCGGTCATATTAAAATCTCCGATCCCGTGATTAATTTGTGCATTACGCAGACTTTCGGTAACCGAAATTTTATCTGGAGCATCTCCAAATTGAAAGGCCTTAAAATCGCCGGTATGCTCATCTCCCCGGCCTACGTGATTTGTTCTATGACTGCCAGAGGCGCTTTTTTTAAGTCTTCCAAAGATTTGATCTAAAGCCTGCTTTCTAATTGCACGCTCGGTTTTAGCGGTAATGGCCATTCCACCACCTTCATCTTCACTTTCTTCTTTGATATAACCTTTTTTCTTAAGGTCTTCAACGAAATCATCCAGCGTATAATCTTCTGTGGTTAGTTTGTATTCTTCATCAAGCTGTCCTAGCCAATCCAGCGCTTCATCTAGATCGCCTGAAGTATGGGTTATCAATTCTTTGAAAACCTCGAACAATCTATCAAATGGCGATTTGTCAGGTGCTTCAAATTTATTAAAAACAAATCCGCTGCCCTGTCTGTAATCTTTCTTCTTCATAATCCTAAAATTACAGTATTTTGGCTAGAATTGGAAAAGCTTTAGCTCCAACAGTGATTAAACTTATGTTAATATATAAATTTGTGAGTCTTGCAATTGCGCTTTATATTGTTATTCTTTTCTTAAATACTTCAGCAATTAGTAAGGAGTTTAGAGATTTGAATATTACTAAATATAGACTGTAAATAAATGAGAAAAATAGTATTAAGTCTTTTATGTTTAAGCCTGGTTATTAGCATTTACGCCCAGGATTCTCCTTATAAAACCAATACCTGGAAAGATGGTGCATATATTGCCGGTGCTGTTGGTCTAAACGTTTTAGGATTTACATTTATTCAAAATAAAGAATCACTAACCGAATCTGAACTTAACGCTCTTAATAAGAATGATATTTGGGGAATAGACCGGTGGGCCGCAGGAAATTATTCTGAAGAGGCAGATGCTGTAAGTTATATTCCATTTTATGCTGCACTGGGAATGCCGCTGGCTTTTTTACCCAGTAAGGCCGAAAGAAATAATTTTGGCCAAATAAGTGTTCTTTTTGTTGAAACTATGGCTACTACCGGAGTTTTCTACACTATGACGGCCGGTTTAATAGATAAAAGCAGACCATTAGTTTACAATAAAGATCTTCCTACTAGTGAGCGTGCTGAAGGTGGTGCCCAACGCTCCTTTATTGCGAGACATACAGCCGTTGCTTCTGCTGGAACTTTTTTCGCTGCCAAGGTTTTTAATGATTTTCATCCAGATTCTAAAGCAATACCTTATGTTTGGGGAGGCGCTACGGGAATTTCGGCACTAATGGGTTATTTGCGCATTAAAGCCGGGAAGCACTTTCTAACCGACAATATTGCCGGATTTGTAGTAGGAGCGGCTAGTGGTATTTTGATCCCAGAATTACACAAAAAAGGAAATGAAAATATTGATCTGTTTCCCACTGCCAATTTTAATGTGAATGGCACTGGCATCAATACCAAAGGCCCCGCCCTAACCTATAAGTTTTAAGCTAATTCTCTATGGAAATTTCAGAAATAATAATGCTTATAGCCTGCGGATTATTTTTAATTCCCAGCCTGGCATCTGCAACAAGATTTGATCAATGGTGGATACGCGCTTTCGATTTTCCTCGTCTTCAAATCTCGATACTTATTAGCCTTATAATTGTTGCGGCAATTATCGTATTTGACTTTTCTAAAGTAATTCATTTTATCGCTGTTGCATTACTATTAGTGAGCCTCATTTACCAGGTTGAAAAAATCTATCCTTACACCTGGTTTGCAAAGAAGGAAGTCATGAAATTTGAAGATGGTGACCCTACCGATAACATTTCAATCCTGGTGAGTAATGTACTTACCCCTAACGAAGATTACCACAAACTTCTTGAAATTGTAAACAGAAGGCAACCCGATATTCTACTTACCCTGGAATCTGATGAAAAATGGGAAGAGGCGCTTAAAGGACTGGAAGAGGAATATAAATATTGTATTAAAGTACCCCAGGACAATCTCTACGGAATGCACTTATATTCTAAACTGAAGTTGGAAGAAACCGAAATCAGATACCTGGTAAAGGATGACATTCCTTCTATTCACGGATTTGTGCGTTTAGATGATAATTCAAAAATTAGAATTCATTGTATGCATCCAAGGCCTCCAAGTCCTTCTGAAGCTGATACTTCTACTAATCGTGATGCAGAATTACTAATGCTGGGAAGAGACGTGCGGGAACAGGATGATAGTGTTTTGGTCTTTGGAGATCTAAACGATGTAGCCTGGTCGAGAACCACGCGTTTATTTCAACAAATGAGCGGATTAATGGATCCAAGAATTGGAAGAGGTTTTTTTAATACTTTCCACGCCGATTATCGTTTTTTTAGATGGCCGCTAGATCACGTTTTTCATAGTAATGATTTTACGCTGATAGATATTGCCCGCGAAAAACACATAGGTTCAGATCATTTCCCTATGTATATTAAATTGAATTTTGAACGAAAAGCAGAACTGGAACAAAATAAACCAGAAGCTGAGGAAGAGGAAAAAGATTGGGCGCAGGATAAAATCGATGATGCTGAACCCCGGGAAAAAGGTGTTTAAACCCGTTCGAAAAAATGACTTATCTCTGGAATTTCTTTGATCTTTTCACAGTCTGAAGAGTGGATAGGTTTTTCAATAAATAATCGTACCATACTATATTTTTTAGCCTCTTCTTTATCTTCTTTATTAATAGAAGAGGTAACCATAACAACGTGATAATGAGATTTTTCTTCGTTGCTTTCCAGACAGTTTAGAAAATCCCATCCATTCATACCCGGCATATTTATATCTAAAAAAATAAGAAACTGCTTTTTATTTTGTAATTGCTGCTGCTCATTTAAATAATTTAAGGCAGCATCAGCATTATTAAAACAAATTGGGTTTGCTGCGATCTCGTGATTTGATATCATTTTCTTTTGAATAAAAACCACAATTTGATCGTCATCTACGATAATTACTTCAAGCATTCTGGAGGGTTTAGGGCAAGAGCTTAGAAATCTTCTTCGGTTTTATTGGTGATCTTTCTAATAACCTTATCAAGCTCTTCAGACGAATTTAAGATATTATCTATAATTTCTTCAATATTATCAAGGTTATTTCTTTGATTTTTCAATAAATCTATCAATCCCATAATTCTTGCTAGAGGTGCCCTAACCACGTGAGATTGTGTCCACGCAATTTCTCGAAGCCTTTCGTTACTACGTTCTATGGCATTAATATATTTTCTTCTTTCGGTAATATCCTGTACAGAACCAATTATACGCGAAGGTTTGCCTTCTGCATCACTAATCACGTAACTACGGTCAAGGATATATTTATAGTTTCCATCAGCACATTTAAAGCGATATTCAATATTCAATAGCTTTTTTTGATTATTAAAAATTTCTTTAGTCTCTTTAATTACGCGCTCGTAGTCTTCAGGATGTAATCTTTCCTCCCACCATTTTCTAGATGTTCCCAGTTCTTCAGGGCTATATCCAAAAATATCATATATAGCATTGCTAAACTGAAAAGTATCGTTTTCAATATTATAATCGGTAATTAGATCACTGGTAGCTTTGGCAACGATGTCATAACGCCCCAGGCTTTCTCTTAATTCCTTTTCCTGTATTTTAAAACTGGTGATATCTCTTGAAGTTGCCACTAAACCATTTACTGAAGGATCGTCTCTTAAATCACTTATAATAGTTTCTAACCATCGCCATTCTCCCTCCCCATTTCTATATCTATAGGAAGGCAGTTGAAAAGATTTTACTTTACCTATAAATTTTATCTTGTCTTCTATATATGGACGATCTTCATTATGAATATATTTAAAAGCATTACTTCCTTCCAGTTTTTCAGGGTTTACACCTAAAATATTTCTTGCGCTTGGGCTTATATAAGTGTAATTAAAATTTTCATCTAAAATACTTATTACGTCACTACCATCCTGTACCAGTGCCTTAAAACGCTGCTGGCTGTGTTTTAATTTTTCTTCGGCTTTAAGTTTTTCGGTAACATTATGCGCCAGGGTAACGCGGGCTTCCCTGCCTCCAAATATAATAGGGTTACTTTGAACATCGATAAAAAGAAGTTTCCTGCTTTTAGTGTAATGCTTAACCCTAATACTAAAAAAATCGTGCAAATTATCTTCTACGGTTTGCTCTAATGTATCCTCATCCTCTACCCATAGGTCTCTCACACTCATTTCCATGAATTCTTCCCTAGAATAGCCGTAGAGGTTTATGGCTGCTTGATTAACGTCCAAAAATTCCAGGGTACGTCTATCTAAAACCCATTTTGGTAAAGGGCTGGAGTCAAATAATGTTCGATACTTTTCTTCAGACGCATAAAGCTGCCGCTGTACCTTTTTTCGCTCCATGCTATAATGGATGCTTTTAGAAAGATTTGAGGCATTAATTTCATCTTTCAGTAGATAGTCAGACACGCCCCAGGACAGCGTCTTCATTCCGTAATCTTTATTGGTATATCCTGTTAGTACCACAACGGGTGCTCCATTAGCCAACGCCAGGATTTCTTTTACAAGAGTTTCGGTATTTTTAATGTCTGGAAGTGAGAGGTCGAGTAAGACGGTATCGAAATTTCTGAAAGTATGAAGTATTTCTTTCGCCATTTTAAAATTTTCGGCGCGGTGCAGTTCCAGTGCTGCGTGTTCTTCAGCAAGATAATCTTCTATAAGAATAAAATCGCCCGGGTTGTCCTCAATAACTAAAACCTTTAATTCCCCGGATTTTTCAACCATTTAATAGAATTTTAAAATAACGAAATAAGAATCTATGAACTAAATCAACTATTTTATAAAACGTAAACCTGAATTTAAAGCTTTTAAGTTAGCTTTTCACTACCGAGTAAATATACTAAAATTGTTTTGGGATGGTAAAATAAAAGCTGCTCCCTTCTCCAGGTCTGGAATCTACCCAAATTTTACCACCAAAATTATCTACGATCTTTTTGCATATTGCCAGGCCAATTCCCGTCCCATCATATTCATCCCGCTGATGTAAACGCTGGAAAATTATAAAAATTTGCTCTTTGAATTCTTCTTCAATCCCAATACCGTTGTCGGTAATTTTAAATTCCCAATATTTCTCCTTTTCTAAAGAGGAAATTTTGATTTCCGGCTGACGTTCTTTTGAATGGTACTTTAAGGCATTGCCTATTAAATTTGAGAATAATTGCCTTAACACGGGTTCTTCAACTTCTAATTCTGGAAGTACACCTATTTCAATTTTAGCATTTTTTTCTTCAATAGATTTTTTTTGAAGTAATAGCACCTCAGAAACTAAATGCTCGAGATTAACTGCTGTAAATTTATGCGCTACCCGTCCCACCCTCGAATATTCAAGTAAATCTAAAATTATTTGGCGCATTCGGGTTGCACCATCGTGCGCAAAATAAATATATTGCTGCGCCCTATCATCTAATTTATTGTTGTATTTTTTCTTGAGCTGTGTTAGAAAACTGGTTACCATTCTAAGAGGCTCCTGCAGGTCGTGGGAAGCTATATAGGCAAATTGTTCAAGTTCTTTGTTAGATAATGCCAATTCATCAGCATGTTTTTTGAGCGCCTCGTTTAATTCTTCAAGGGCTTTTTCTTTCTCTTTGATTTCGGTAATATTCCTCGAAATCCCAACCAGGCCTTTTTTATTATCTCCAAATCTAAAAGGGACTTTGGTTAAAAGTGTATAATTTTTTTTACCGTTAAAATCCTGCACTATATCCTCGCGATTTATTACAGGAATACCTTTATTCATGACCTGTGTGTTATCCTCAATAACCCTTTTAGCTTCTTTTTTGTCAAAAAATTCTAAGGCCGTTAGTCCTAAACTTTTCTGTTCATTTTCAACCCCATAATAATTCTTATAAAAACTATGATTGGTTAAAATAGTTTCGTGCTTTTCATTTATCACAAAAATATGATCTGGTATATAATCTATAATTGCCCGAAACATATTATGTTCTTCCCGCAGTTTTTGTTCTATTTCTACCTGTTTAGAAATGTCTTTCGCAATTCCATAAACTCCGGTTATTTTCTTATTTACGTATATTGGAAAGTTAGTTACATCAAGTACCTTTTTTGTTCCTTTAAGACTTATAAAATTAGTTTGATAGCGCTGCACTTCACCAGAAACTGCCTTGGAAGAGTGCATCATTACACGATCTCTGTCTTCTGGCGCTATTAAAGGTAAAAAATTGATTTCTCTTGCCTTTTCCCTGGAACCTTCTACAAGATTTAAAGCAGCCTGGTTAAGATCTACAAAATTACCCTTAAGGTCAAAGGAATATACAGCATCAGGATTATAATCAAATAAAGACTGAAAAGCTTGCTTGCTATTTTCTGCAATTAATTCCTGTTTTTTTCTATCTGAAATATCTACAATTGTAGTACTCGTTCTTTTTTCCCCTTCATTATTGGTATAAATAACCGAGTGTACCTCACAAGGAAAAGTCTCACCATTCTTTTTAATACCTACTAACTCCGTTCTTATTTCGCCGGCTTTATTTCTCTGTGCAATCGCCGTTTCCAGGTCGGAATTCATTTGAATTATATCTTCCCGACTTAATTGTTTCAGTTCTTTTAAACTATAACCAAAAAGTTTACACGCCGCCCTATTAACTTCAACTATAGGGCCACTAGGGTCAGATAAAAAAATAGCCAGAGATGAATTCTCCAGAATATTTTTTAATCGCACTATATTTTCAGACGAACCATTTTCCTTTGGAGAAACAGCTTTTAGACATAGGGAAAAATATTTAATATTCCCCCCATCATCTAAAGAAGGACTACTAAAAACCTCTATAGTTTCTGTTTCTGAAAAAGTATTAATATTGTGAAATATCCCCTGATTAGTTTTAAAATCGCTACGGAATTTAGTCCATATGCCAGGTGGAAATATTTCTTCTAAGCTTAGCTGCGCCTTCGGACTTTTGTTTAAGATATTGTTTAAAAATACTTCTGCGGAAGTATTCCAACTTATAATTTCAAAATTCCCGTCAATTTTTAAAACTGGTGTATTTATTTTATTCATTGAAGCGCAGTTTGAATTTCCGATTTCTTTTTATAAAAACGATTTAGAAATAGAAACGCCAGCACCAAAATTAGGACCTTCAGTTTCACTAAAATCAGATCCTAGTTGAAGATTTAAGTTCACTACATTTTGAAGTACATTTAAGTCGAGGTAAGTAGAAAGAACGTGTTTCCCATTGGTATTTGCACTTCCTTTTCCGCCATAATTCTTCCTGAAACTTCCCAAAAATCTATAGGGCATCTTATTGAAAGCCATCCCGCTTAAACCTATATGATGAGCTAGGATTTTGTTATTTGCAATTCTAAAACGATCTGGCCCGAGTGTAATAAATGGAAGGCCTAGTACCCTATTTTCATAAGTCCAACCAGATCGGTACAAATTATTATTAAAATAATTATCCTCCCCATCTGTAGTGGGTGTATTTTTACTTTGATTTTTGGTATAATAGAATTCATACATCACCGCCTGAAACCAAGAATCTAAAGGAGCCGCAGGATCTTCTATAAAAATTCCATACCGACCATCCGGAGTATTTCTTAGCAAACTACCAGAGCCGTCTTCAAATAAATGATTGTAAATAAGTTCAACATTATAACCAGCTAATATAGTTTTGATATTTATCTCGTAACTCCCCAAATGATTTCCCAAACCATTAATTTCCTGATCAGAAATTCCATCACCGGTGTCTTCTCCTGCTCCTCTCCCGGTAATTGCCCTGGTATAAGCTTCAAAATCGGAAGGAAGATCGCCGAATTCCGGATGTGTGCCGCCCCATTGTACAAAGTGCCTTAACCCGGCTGAAATTTGAAATTTAGGTGAAGATCTATAAACCAAATGGAAACTCTTATGATGAAGCCTCGTATTTTCTACGAAACGCTCATCATCCATAAGGTATTCTTCATACGAAGCCTGGAAACCAAGCCCGCGATTATTTTTAAAAAATATGGGTCGTTTAGTAAAGAATCGAATTCCGGGAAGCGGTCTTGCATTTAAAGACCATAAAATGCTCTGGTTAGTAGCGCTTAATCCTCTGTGCAATTCTTCGCGCTGTTTACGTCCCGCCACAATTCCCAACCAGGAATTATTAAAAGATAAATAGGCTTCATCTAATTGAAGCTTATCGGCATAGCCATCCTGGTAAAGTGCTCCCAGCCCAAACTCTAAATTAGAATTTTCTGAAAGATTATACAATCCGTGAGTGCTAATAAAGCCTGAAAAATTGGTGAGTTCGTCTATTCTCCCTCTTTGATTGGTATGCAACCAAAATGGAGAGTTCTCCTCGCTATACAATAGTCCGGTTGCGTTCACTTGCCCACTAATCTCAATATTTTGTGCGTGGACATTTAGAAAAAAGGAAAGAAATAAAAATACTAGTAAAGTTTGTTTCATAAGTAGGCGTTAAGACTTTTCAAATATGCTTAATTCGATTTAAAAATATGTAATTTTATGCTTCTAAAACTTAGAAATGCTATCCATTTTTCAGAAAAAATATTTTTTAGTCGATTTACTGGAAGGTTTCACCGATTTCCACAATCATTTACTGCCCGGTATAGACGATGGTGCTAATAGTGCAGAAGACTCTATAGCAATGATCAAAAAATTCAATGAATTTGGAGTCACTAATATTGTAGCCAGTCCTCACGTTATGGGAGAATTCTATCCCAATACTCCAGAGACAATTCTTCCCGCTTTGGAAAAAGTAAAAAAGAATTTACCACACGGGAATTCTATTAAAGCGGCAGGAGAATATATGATGGACCAATATTTAATAGATCAGCTGGAAAAAGATAATGTCTTGAATGTGACAGAAAATTATGTTTTAGTAGAGATGTCATATTTTCAGGCACCTATTAATTTAGCTGAAATCCTCTTTAAAATTCAGAATACCAACCTAAAACCAATACTAGCTCATCCAGAGCGTTATGCTTTTTATCATGATAGTAGTTTTGATAAGTATAAAGACCTAAAAACAAGGGGTTGTGATTTCCAATTGAATATGCTATCACTAACGCCTCACTACGGTACAGGTATACAAAAGAAAGCCTTCCAGTTACTTGAAAAAGGGATGATAAATTTTATTAGCAGTGATGCCCACAGAATGGAACACCTGGAAAAAATTGGGAATATAAAATTAAAGAAAAAGCAGCTTAATCTTCTAGAGCCTATAATTGAAAAATCCAAAGCCTTGTTTAGATAAACAAAACTTTGGACTTTTATTTTTTACTTAATATGTATCTTCTAATTCTTCTTCCCGGTCATTCTGTTTTTTATTCTTTGCCAGCGTGATTCTTTATCGGCTCCGTAACCATATCCGTAGCCATAAGAATACCCATACTTAGCTCCATAAGAGAATTTTGAATAATCTACATCATTTAAAATAATCGCAGGGCTTTTAAGTTTTCCCTGTTGTTTAAGTTCTTTCGGGAAATCCAGCATTTTTTTATCTGTATAATCAGCTCGCACCACATACAAGGTAGTATCAGCCAACGGGCTTACTAATAAAGTATCTGTTACTATCATAGTTGGAGCGGTATCCACTAATATATAGTCATAAGCTCCGGCTGCATATTCTAGTAAACTTTCCAATCGATCATTCATAAGAAGTTCTGCAGGGTTAGGTGGGATAGGGCCTGAAAGAACCATATCTACTTTTATCCCTGCCTGTTTTTCTATAGAAATAATTTCCTGTTCAGTAACTTCAAAATCGTATAAATAATCTGAAAGACCTTTAGGTGCCGCATCACTTATTTCGCCATACCTATGAAGTTTAGGGTTACGAATATCAGCACCAATCAGTAAAACTTTCTTTCCCGTACTCGCTAAAGTACGTGCCATATTATAAGATACAAAGGTCTTACCTTCACCTTTTATAGTAGAGGTTACAAAAATTATTTCTCCCCTATCTTTATCTTTATTTTGAAATAGATAGGCCAGGTTCGTCCTCAAAATCCTAAACGATTCAGCAAGGGGAGTACGATCGTTTAATTCGATACGCTCATTTTGTTCTCCACCAATACGTGGCACCTCCCCGATAAACGGAATATGCTTTATTAATCCACTTAACTCGCCTTTGTGATGCACTTTAGTGTCGAGCATATTCTTAGCGAAAATTATCAAAATTGGAATTATTAAGCCAATAATAAACCCCCCCACCAGAATAAGCCAGGGTTTAGGATCAACAGGATTGTTGTTTGTAAAAGGAGCATCAATCACCCTTGCAACAGAAGCTGTAGCAGCAAAAGAAATGGCCGCCTCTTCTCTTCTTTGCAGTAAAAACAAATAAAGTTGCTCTTTGATTTGTTGCTGGCGTTCAATACTTCGCATTCCTTTTTCGAGACCGGGAAAGTTACTGAATTGACCTTGCGCAACATTCCCACGTTGATTAAGTTCTCTTAATCTAACGTTTAAAGAACGCCTGGTACTTGCAATATTTTCAAAAAGATTTTCTCTTAAACTATCAAGTTGTTGGGTTATTGTTTTTACGATAGGATTACGCTCTGTACCTCCTTCAAGGTACATATTACGCTCCATAATAAGCGTATTGTAAGAATTCACAAGTCCCGAAACGCCACCTTCACTGATACCCACATCAGGTAGTAGCTCGTATTTACCTTGATTTCTTAGTAATTCCTCTACTGAATTTAAAAGTTCCAACTGAGTTTCAATATTAAAAATCTCTTGCTCAGTAGCTGTAAATTTTGACTGAAACTGGGAAGCACCGCTACTAACATCCATTATTTGGTTATCCCTTTTGAAATCCGCAATGTTTACTTCTACAGAATCTAATTCTGTAGTTATCATTTCCAGTCTATCCTGAATAAATTTGGTAGTATTTTCTGCTACTTCCTGCTTATCTTTAACACCTTCCTCATTAAAACGTTCCATCAATTTATTGAGAAAATCTTCCGATTTCTCTGGGGTCTCCTGAACGATACTTAGGGATAAAATATCTTTAGCCTGACCTTTTTGAGCTATTTGTAGTTTTGATATATACTCTGCAGCCACAGCTCTTAAAGGTTGAATTCTGATATTAACTGAATTGGTTTTTCGAAAAGTTCCTTCTTCCTCCCCAGACTTTGGTAAAATGGTGAATTGAATATTATCCAATTTAATCACTTCCCCAATGCTATGATTTTCGGAATATCCCGTAGCCTCTTCTTCAAGTTTAAAAGAAGTATCTGAGGTAGGAGTAATAATAAGATTTTTAGAAATTGAATGAATAATGCTATCAGGCGTTATAAACTCAATTAAAACAGGGCTTGATTTATAAGCTTCAACTGTAATTACATTTCCTTCTATAAAGTAGCTTATGTTATGATTTAACTCTTCAACTACACTTTCTACCAGCTGTTTGGATTTTAATTTTTCAATATGATTTTGAATTCCATCATCTTCCAGAGCAAAAATTGCTCCTCCACCGGATGGTGTAGCATTCATTGCATTTTTCTCCTGATCGTCTACAATCATCATTGTAGCTTCAGTATTATATTTCGGAATAGTGTACCTATTATATAAATAAGCTATTAAACCACCGATAAGAAAGCCTAGAAGAATCCATTTCCAATATGCAAGGTATTTAAAGAGTTCAGCTTTTAAATCAAAAGTAGATTCTTCCTTCTCTTCATTAAAATCGTTTAATTCTTCCATCTATCTTGTGAATATAAAAATTAAACTTAATGTTGAACTAACCAAACCTAATATTGCACCCGGACTTCCAAAAAACCCGGCAGATTTCATTCTTGCGTAAGTGGGTTCCACATATACAATATCATTTTGCTTTAAATAATAATACGGACTGTCGAAAAGATCGGTTTCCGTCATATCGATGAATCCAACAGATTTCACGCCATCTACCTCTCTTATTACTCTTATATTTTGACGTTTTCCGGTATAACTTACATCACCACTCATTGCTAATAATTCAGGCATAGTAATTCTACCATCGGTGATTTGAACTCTACCAGGGGAGTTAACTTCCCCTAAAACGGTGACACTAAAATTTACAATCCTAACATCTACCACTGGATCTCTTACATATTCTGAAATTTGCGTTTGTAGTTTTTCTTGAATTTCAGTGCGTGTTAAACCTTCTACATCCACAGTGCCAAGAACGGGAAAGTTTATAGTCCCTTTGGGACTAACCAAATAACCCGTTAAAGAAAGATTTTGGCCGCCTCCTCCACCAGATTGGTTGCCTTGCTGATTCATTTGAAATGGAGCGACTATTTCTTCATTGACCGAAGAAGAAGAGACGTTAATTCTTAATACATCATTTCGTTCTATTTTCGGTTCATACTCCAGTAAATTTACCTGTCCCTCTAATTTATGGACATTATTAAAATATACCACCTGATCTTTGGTAGCGCAGCTTGAAACAATAATACTTAACATAAGAAACCATCCTAGTTTCCCTATAGATTTGAACATGCAGTTGTTTTTATTCACTTATTACTTCCTCTTTATTATCCAGGCTTTCAAATAAGGAATTATTACTCTTAAATTCCGGGATAAGTATTTTTAATTTTTTAACCATCTTTTCCGCCTTTAAAGAATTGGCTGAGCTTATGATTTTTTCAATTTTTTCTTTTATTAATTCATGATCTCTCACTACTTCCTGACCAATCATAATCTTTTTATGATGGGTTGGTAGTGTTTTACATTCATCATTCAATAATTCTTCATAGAGTTTTTCTCCGGGCCTTAGTCCGGTAATCTTTACTTTAATATTTTTATTAGGATCATAGCCAGCAAGTTTAATCATTTTTATAGCCAAATCCATAATTTTTACAGGTTCTCCCATATCAAAAATAAAGATCTCTCCCCCTTTCCCCATAGCTCCGGCTTCAAGCACCAACTGGCAGGCCTCTGGAATAGTCATGAAGTATCTTATGATATCTGGATGAGTTATGGTAACCGGACCTCCTTTTTCAATTTGCTTTTTAAATAAAGGCACTACCGATCCATTTGAACCAAGAACGTTTCCAAATCGGGTTGTTATAAATTTTGTTGTATTTGGATCTTCTTTAATTTTAGAGTGATAAAGCGACTGCACATACATTTCAGCAGCTCTTTTTGAAGCTCCCATTACATTACTAGGGTTAACCGCTTTGTCAGTAGAAACCATTACAAAATGTGAGGCTTTATATTTTAAAGATAGATCGGCTAAATTTTTTGTACCCTGAATATTAACAAAAACGGCTTCATGAGGATTTTCCTCCATTAAGGGCACGTGCTTATAAGCGGCAGCGTGATAAACAACATCAATATTCTGATTTTGGAACATAAGTTCCAAACGCTTTAGGTTACCTACGTCACAAATAATGAATTTACAATCCAGGTCAGGAAACTTTGCATTTACTTCAAGGCTCAAAGTATGAAGCGGTGTTTCAGCCTGATCAAGAATAATTAACTTCTTCGGATTATATTGGGCTACCTGCCTTACAATCTCGCTTCCTATAGAGCCTGCTCCACCGGTAACCAAAATAGTTTTTCCGGTAAGTTGCTCAATTTTATTTTCAGGATTAAGCCTAATAGGTTCACGTTCTAACAGATCTTCGATTTGAAGAGATTTCACCTTCTTGGCGATAGGCTGGGTATCTTCGCCCCATGTTGAAACAATTGGTGCATTAAATACCTTAATATCGTTTTCAAGACAGTCTTTTACGAAGTTGAATTTTTCTTCAGCTGTAAAATTGTTTTCAGAAAGAATAACCGCTTCAGCATTTACAGATTGAACAGCTTTATGAATTTCAGAAGAATAATTAATTACGGGTTTATCCAGTAATCTTATACTTTTATTATGCTTTTCATTGGTGAGAAAACCAACTATTTTAAATCTTCTCGGGATTTCTATATCAAGTGCACCTGCAATAGAAATAGCGTTTTCATCAGCTCCGAGAATAACTGCATTTAAGATGTCTTCATCCCGACTAACAAGTTTAAAGTATTCGTATATCTGTTTTACTCCTAGTCTGAAAAGAAATAGCAAGGAAAAAGAAATACATAAATTAATGAACAAACCACCTACCAAGAATATTTTCTTCCCTATTACAAAAAAGGTTATATAATTAATAATCAGCAAAGTAAAAAACGAACTCATTGTTGCCAGGAGCAACTTTAGGGCATCTATATTAGAAGAATATCTAATAATCCCTGCATAAGTTTTAAAAATATAAAAGTAGAAAATATGAACTGCTATTACGATAAAGGCCTTATCATAAAAACTGAGCACCGTATAATAATTTGGAGTAAGATCTATAATAAGTAAAACGGTAAACAGGGTGGAAATTGCCACCAAAGAAAGATCTATCAAATAAACCGCCCATCTGGGAAGGTACTTTATATTCCTTAAATCCAGAGCGTTATCGGTTCCCGAGAGTATATTTCTTAATACCTTATTTACTTTATCTCCCATAATTGTTTACTTCTGTTTATTAAAACAGGATAAAATTCCAGCCTTGATTCGGGCTTTTTCTTCCTGGGTCAAGTTAGAACCGGAAGGTAAGCAAAGGCTATTTTCAAATAAACGTTTTGCAACACCATTTCCATAAAAAGGAGCATTTTTAAAAACCGGCTGCATATGCATGGGTTTCCATAAAGGTCTGCTTTCAATATTTAATTCTTCAAGATGCAAACGTAAATCCTCTCGATTTATTCCCCCGGTCTTTTTTTCATTAAAGCTTACCACACTCAACCAATGATTGGAAAAAAAATCATCATTGGGAGCCCTATGAACCTTAACTCCTTCAATTTCAGAAAACAAATCTACATAAAATTCGTGCATTTCTCTTCTGGCTTTCACCCGTTCGTCCACCACTTGCATTTGACCACGCCCTATTCCTGCAGAAATATTACTCAATCGGTAATTATAACCAATTTCACTATGCTGGTAATGAGGCGCTGC
>VMHT01071416.1_pt1 | contig 15785 bp, 27 predicted proteins | sample 4693611 | NCBI WGS metagenome assembly VMHT01 (sample SAMN12280063, study PRJNA550983) | marine metagenome | isolation source: seawater sampled from same location over 5 years 0.02-0.2 micron viral filtrate | place: USA: collected off the coast of southern California halfway between the port... ... | reverse complement strand
CTCGGAGAGGATTATACGCTCACGGAGAGGTTTTTACACCAATTTTTTTCATAGTGGCAAGATATATTTTTATAAAAAGAAGGGTCACCAAGATACTGGCAACCCATTCTAGGACATATATAATAAATCTTTAAGGCATTGTTCTCTCGTACTCCCATGCATCGTAGATTTCTTTATCGGCTTCCGCTTGTATTGCCTCGTCTTGTTTTAGAAACTCTTGGAAGTAACTCTCAAAGTATTTAACCTTATCGTACCATTCTATAGGAGCAACAAGCTTTTCAAATGCCCACTCTTCTTCCTCTTTAGTACACCACACATTGTATCCAACTGGTGAAGTAGTCTCTTTACCACCTGCTTCGAAAGGTACCTCTATGGCATAAGACTTAGTATAACCACCTTCTGCATCAAAGTGAATGTCAACTGAACCATCACATGGCGACCAATATACAGGTGAATCATCCGCTACAATGTTTGCAAAGTATTCATAGACGATTTGTGAACTAATGTAATTGTCAACATTACCACCTGGCATTTTATCTTCATGGTAATGTCTACCATATGCATAGATGTCATTGGTTACTTTGTGACCATAGGCTGATGTCATGTCACCAATCCTGAAGGTAGGTATACCGTCTTGGAAAGGATAGACGTTTTTGATCTTTTCAATCTTACTTTCCACATATGCTTTTGTCATTCTGACGGCATATTTCCACGGTTTAAATTTCGTATTCATTGAGATTTCATTCATAATATGTCCTTTGTTTATCATTTATATATGGAATATAGTATATTATGGTGGAATATGCAAGCATAAAACGGTGTAAAGGGTGAAAAAAATACCACGAAAGGACCCCGGAGTTATGGAGGAAAAAACACGAAATTGGTACCTTGAACCCGTACTAGTGGTTGCCCGACTAGGATTTGAACCTAGACCATATGAGTCAAAGTCATATGTGCTACCATTACACCATCAGGCATAAAAAAACCTCTGCTGTGGTAGCCAGAGGTTACGATAGTGTTTGAGAGAGTACCACTAACTTGAGGTGTATAACAATACAAACAACACTAAAATTGGTTTCTTAAGGCATCTGTTTCAATACCTTAAGAAGGTGGTGATGGGATAGAGTTCCCATAAATTTCAGGTAAGATTTCTCTTTTTTTATACCTACTTTAACAACCATCTCTTTGCTCATCCATTTGGACATTGCTCAAGCCTGATCTACCTTATGCCCATCTCACATAGACATTATTCGGTCACACCTGTGAGTTAATTATGCTCACAATGTATTATACGCCATATGGATATTTTTATATAAAAAAAGACCACTTTTTTCAAGTGGTCCTGACTCTACGATGTCTCTCTCGGGTTTTCTTACCGTGACTCGTCTTCCTTCTGCCGACATCCAGTCTCAGACCTGAAAACAGAAGGCAAGAGTCTTTATTACACTGTCTTTGGATATCTCATATTAATAATCTCCTTTTAAATTCATTATACATAAACTGGTGACGGATCATTCTTGGATAACATCGCTGAAGGTACCTTTATTCTTTGACCATCAAGTAATGTAACACCCACATATTTCTTATATAACTTATGAACATAACCAGTATAGGAAACACCCTTATGGGTATACTTAACTCGATCAGCAACAGAGAATGTACCAGTCATGGTTTCATGTTCAGCATTGGATAAAGCCTTCATGTAATTAACCAATTCAATCCTCTCACTATAGGAAATATTTGAAACGGCCTTTTTTGCCACATCAAAGAATTTATTCTTTTGTATCAACTCAATGTAATTTTCAGAACTCATGTTGTAACCTCACTTTCTATGGATAATATAGAGGATAAGTACATGGATAGCAAGTAAAAAGATCATTAAATTACATAAAATCGCCGTAATAGAGACTTCCACTATGGGTATAGTAGATGGTATGCGTGTGGAAATCGCCGTAATGGGTGTTTCCTGGGTGTTCTTGCCAGATGGTATCTAGAGTGTGGTAAGAAAAAGTGCATTAAAAACGCCGTAACCGGTGTTTGGTGTGATGCTAGTCCAGATGGTATGCTTTAAATATGGTAATAATAATCATCATAAGGATGAAAAGGAAAGAAATAATAATAATAGTACTTTGTATTTTGTCCCATTTTGTGCTGTCGGATACTATTTTATTCATCTTGTCTTTCTATATTTAAAGTATACTATTACCATTGTTATTGCTGATATACAAGATGCAATATAATTAAACAACCACCAGAAGTCAAAGCCTACTCTTAGTATGGTATAACCAATAGCTGATACATATCCTATAATAGAAAGTGTAAAGAGTGATAAACTTACGTTCTTAATGGATTTGCGTCGAATGGCTTTAACAATTTGTGGCCAATAGCAAACAATAAAACAGAAGTTGTATATGAATCCTAGTATATTTTCAATCATATGATACTATTTATGTAGGTTTGCTAAAGTTTTTCACACTGGAAAAAGTGCCTTGAGGTATAAAATACTTCTTATTCTCTTCATAGGACTCTGCTGATAATACTTCTATGGTAGCACCTGTCTTATGTGCATATATCATTCTACCTTTTACTTTACTTGGTGAGAAGTGTTTGGCACATCGAAGACAAGTCTTAAGACCTAGTTCTATTCTTCCTGTCTCTATTGGACTTTTACATTTGTTACAATTAGTGTTTATCATACCCATACATTGACCATTTAGTTGGTTTAACCTTTAAATATACTACAGGTTTAAAGTGTCTATCGAATATTTCTACCTTTTCATCAAGGGTTTCGACTGATTCTATCTTAGAAAGTATTGCATCTTTATCTTTTTGAAGCCATGTGCTATAGAATATAACTGGGTCTGTTATGTTTTCCCAATCTTTGTTGTAATTGTCAGTAACTTTCATTCCTTTACCCATCTATGTAGTGTCTCGTATAGTGTCCAAAGTAATTGGTAAATACATTAGTCATAACTGCAAAGTATATACCCCATGATATATCTATGAATACAGCAAGTATTGATAGTATTACCATGAATGTTATTATTCTCTTTTCTTTATTGTATCTCATAGCCATCCTAATGTTCTTGTGATACCAAATAGATTTATTAATACAAAATATACATTCAAAACAAGAGGCCATGCAAGTCCTCTACGATAAAAAGCTATGATACCTGATATGGCACTGATAAGAAAAGCACTAAAAACGAAGATCATGACTGCATCATTGGTCATAATTGATAGGTACATTGAGGAGGATATAGCCATTATACAAGAAATACTTTCAAAAATGAAAGCAAGCTTATCTGATTCATAACTCTGTTTGATTAAGTTCTTCATAAATAGTATTTCTTAATGATATATATTGCTACAACCCAAATTATTATCCATAGTATAGGATCCATTAATCGTTAACTCCTTATAATTTATTATACTGCTTTAGTTAAAAGAATTATAATTTGTGATAAGATAAAGAGAGAAGCTATGCCTATAACCATTCTTTGTATTTTATCTTCCACTGTGATTTCATAATTAATAGGTGGTACTGTTTCTAATATTAATATATTCATTGTGTCCTTATAATCTATTATGTTTTTTATACCATTCAATACTTGGCAATGTGCTTCTGTATTGAATTAAATCGCTAATTATATCATCTAACACTTCTCGGTTATGCTGATTAGTATTCTTTTGATCTGTAAGATCATCTATCATCTTTCCGATGTCTGTGTGTGATGTTCTTATAGATGTTCCGTAATCTTTATCTATCATCATTGTGTCCTTCAATCTTTGGATTATCAGAATATACATGAGATGCTAAAGATTTATTATAACTCTCTGCAATCTCATCAATGACCTTGTAGTAAGTTAAAGAAAATATTCCTTTCTTTTTGATCTCATCTGCTGTAAAACCTTTGTCTAGATAATACATGACTAGTTCGTAATTTTTATTCATATACTAATTTTCCTTTTTTTGAATCTAATTCATCTTTAGTTAAAAGTTTTTCGTATTTCTTATAAACATTTTTCAACCTGGCTCTTTCTTTAGCCATTAACTTTAAATGGTCTCTGATGACACTTCTACTATATTGTAACTGGTGCATCTCATAATATGTATCAGAAGAAAAACCTACTATACCAGCTTCTGCAAGCTTATTATGTAGTTTCTTACAATCTTTTTCAATTTTACTTATTGCTCTGTAACCTGCCATATTTTCTCCTTATATAGTAAGTAAATACTTACCGTTATCTGTGATTAAATCGTAATACCAATCAACAACTTCATCATAATCCTTACTGGCAAAACTTCTTCTACCATCAACAACTTCATATGTACCTTTTGATTTGTCATAAAATACATCATATGAAGGACTATAGAAGTCTACTAAAATATCACTGTTCTTAAATGAATCCATAACTTCTTTTATTTCAGAAGCCATGATGTCTTTCCAGCCTGGCACATAGTGTTCTTTGATGTATTTTTTCCACTCTTTTGTACCTTCTTTGTATCGATAGACTGTTTTCAAAAATTCACTTTTATCATGAACTCTATCATACAGTTTATCTGAAATAAAATCTACTTCTGTAATATTTCTAGCCATTTGATTAACCTTTCTTTGCTATCGTTGAATAAGACCTACTATCACCATTTTTCTTTGTCTTGTATGAGTGACAGTTCTTACAAATTGTTTGTATATTTTCAGGAGTATTATTGTAGTGTTGACCATCAATATGATCTAAATCTAACTGGCAGGAATCAATAATAGTTGAAGTACATTTGAAACCGAATCGACCATCTCTATTTTCACAGTAGGTCTTTTTAACTGGTGTCACACCTTCAGCATACTCACCTCTACCACCAACTGCTTTGTGACATCTACCACAATATGGTCTCCAAATCATAAGACCTGTTGATGTTCTACCTGAACTATGAACGGGTTTATCACAACCGTGATTCACACAAATCGGTCTTGTTTGCTCACTTTTAATTACATTCTCACTTTTCATAAGGATAATATAGTGGATTGTGGTGGATAAGTCAATTATAAACTAACGATTTCGTCATCTTTTAATTCACTTAATTCTGGTGCAAATCTGATCTTTTTACACCATGGATATTTTGAAAGTGTTTCATCATTTGGTCTGGCAAGATACTGATGCATACCTTTTGTCTTATGCATATAGTCTCTTATCCAACTTTGATATTTCAGAAACTGACTACCGTGACAATCGAAGTGTCCTGGATTTGTAAACTCTTCTGCTGGAATCATCCAATAAAGAGCATCATTGAAATGTGCCCAATGTGCCATCTCATGAACAACTGTACCTAGCGATACATTTTTACCAAAGTTTACTCTGTTTTCACCATCACAATAAAATGCTCTTCGACCATGTCCTTTAAATGTAATCTTTGGTACTTTTAGTTTCGCAAATTTCGAATGTGATAACCAAATACCTGACTTCATTCTCTGTCGATTCACAGCACTTACAATCTTCTTGATTATTTTTACAACCTCATCTTGACTATCTATTTGAGTCTGTAGATAAGGACCTTCTAGTCTCCAAAGTTCACGATATGAACTATGACTAGGACATATTCTAATTTCTTTCAAATTACCAATCCCACCGGATTGTAGTGATTTACGAACAGACCAACTCAATATAACCTCCTATTTTTGATTATAAAAGTATGGTATAATACAATAATGTATTTGTCAAGCTTTATTTTTTTTACAGACTAAAAATGTATTCTAAGATTTTCTACATTCCTTCGTAAAAAGGTTCTTCGATGATATTAGATACTGAGTTATATGGAACTGTGAAATTATAAAAAGGTGATTTACAATCTTCAATGACCAGTAATTCATCTTTTTTATAATTATGTATTACAATACCATTACTATGATATGGTTCTCTATGAGATAATGATTTAGAATCAGGTGCTGGTCTTCCTTCTATATCTAAAATAGTTACTGTGGAGAAATCACACATATAAGTTCGACCTTCAAGTATATTATTAGGGTCTATCATAGATTAGGTGTGTTGTTAAAAAATTCATTAAACATATATATAATGATAAATGCAAAAGTAAAATATAGAAACCATGTGTCCATTATTCAGTACCTTTTGCCATCGAGACTTCAATAGCTTGAACAATTTCGTCCCAATATTGTTGTATATGTTTTGGTAAATTATCAATAACTTCATCAACTTCAGTTATTGCATTGTTAAGATTATATGTAGGTTTTATAGGTTTCTTTACTTCTTCTTCTATTACATCTTCATAGTCTGGAAATATACTTTTGATTTCTGAATATCTTTCCTCAAAGTATTGTTTTAAAGGACCAAACTGATAAAAAGAACCATTTGATCTTTGTTCTGCTGGTGCATGATACTCAAGGTCTCTTATAATCTTATGACTATCACCACCTGCACCAAAGATTAATGCTCGTAAATCGTCTGCTTCCATTTTCATCTCGTGAATATCTTCACCAATTTCTGAAGCAATACTAAAGTTTTTATCATACAGTGATAACTCTTCATTTATTTTTCTATAAACTGTAACATCAGTATCAACCATTAACTTCTCCCTTGAATTTTATTCGTTGGATATTCCATACTATATTATATATAATATTTTTAGAAATGTTATAAATTTAATAGATAAAATTATTCGCCTTGATAGCCTACATCTTCATGGTCAGAACCATAAGTCCAAGAACCATCAGCGATTCTTTTTTGTCTTAATTCTTCATATGATTTTTCTTTAGTTCCACCATCATATGCCCAACCATATCCTTTATTAATCATTCTTTCTTGAATAGATATATCTTCACCTTCTTTATATAACCAACCTAACATTCTTCCATACTTACCATCTTTTTCAGTTTTGATAATTATGTTTTCAAACATTAGTTCTTCTTCAAGATAAGCTGATGCTTCTTTACCAAGATATTTTTCATATAAATTTTTTGTTCTTGATTCTGGTGTGTCTATTCCAGCAACTCTAACTCTTTCTTTTTTCGTGAGTCCAAACCCTAAATCGATTAATACGTCAATGGTATCACCATCAACAACTCTTAATACTTCTTTGATTTTATATTCGTATGCCATATTATTCTCCAATATTAATGATAGTACTATTTACTAACTAGGTAGAATTTATAAGGCAAACCTTGATTCATTTTAATTCGCATACCGTTCACATCTGTTATGTTCATAGGTACCATTAACTGAGTCAAGTCCCAAAAATGACCTTGATATTGTTCCATGAATTTTTTGAAAGCTTTAGTAAATGTTAAGTTCTCTCTATCACCGTCAATTAAAAAACAAGTTTTGGCATCTATTGATGCAAATATTTTTTTATAATAATATTCAGGTGTTTCTGATAAAGAATTATTAGCTATTAACATATCATAGCTAGTTTTAAAAATATCTGTATAACTATCTGATGTTATAAATTCAACATTATCATACTCTTTCAAAGTCTTCTTAGGTTCTTCGATACTAATAGGTGCATCAAGAATTGTATATTTAGTTATATCATAATTATCTAGGAGATGCTTTGCAAATGTACCATTACCTGGTCCTATTTCTAGACAAGTACCACCTTTAAAATTAAATTGTTCCATGTGTGTTAATTCAATATAAGTTTTAGGGTTATCAAAAGTGAAGTGACCACTACCACCTTCTTGCCACATTCCTATAGTATTATTTTCTTTATTGACTACATAATCATCTTTTAATATTTTATGAGGAATTAAATCAGAATCATTCCAAGAATTTGAATTAAGATCACTAAATATTAAATCACTTGTCCAGTTTTCACCCATCTTGAATAGTATCCAATCTTTGATTATAATTTATCATTGGTACAACCTCTTTAGGTCTTTGTATCGGTTGTTCAGTTTCAAATTCATATTTATTATTTTTATCTATATAAAGTATAGTTTTAAACTTTTTAGAATCATTAATAACAGTAGACTCTGTGTAATGTATAGTTTCTTCATTTGTTAGTTCTAATAAATTAGTTTCACTCTCATACAAACATTCAACTTTAGGTGGATACCATAGGGTTTCTCTATCTTCTTCACAATCAAACTTATCTAACATTGAAAATATTTCTTCTTCTTTACCATCGTCTAACTTATAGTTCCAATAATTAACCATTATAACTAATCTTTCACTATCAGGTAAAAGTTCATGCATAGCACCATGCATATATTGTCCATCAAATGTTGTTAATTTTCCTTCTTCAGGAAAAGAGAAAACTAAATTATTAAATTCTTTATCTACATTTTTAGGATTTAAATCATTATAATCTGATTTAGCATCAGCAATTACTGTTGGTGCATCATCAATGGTTGTTAGATATAGAATGGTGGCTCTTTTTGGTTTAATTAATTCTCTTGTTAACATATAGTGGTTTTCATCACGATCAATATGAAGACAAATATATTCATCACTTTGAATCTCTTCTCTAAATTCATCAGGTTTAGAATGATGCACCCACCATTCAAAACCAGCTAAGTCTTCTATCTCACCTTCATTTTTAGAAATCATTTGATAAGCATTTAATATATATTTTTCAATCATGTTTTTAGGTTTAGCATCTTTATCTAACCAGAACAACATTTGATCATCGAAAGGAATTTCTTCTTCTGTATGTTGAATAACTTTTAATACATCTTCTTTTAAAATATTTATGTCATCTTTTGAAAAACCATTTCTGTAAGAAATTACATCCATATTATTACTCAGTATCTTTATCGTTATCTTTTTTTCTTAACTCAGAATCTATTTCCATTGCTTCTTCTAAAACATCTAAACTACAATTACAATAGGCATATTCAGCAATACCATTTTTAATATCTATATTATCGAATCCAAGTGTTGTCAAAACACCAACAAATTTATCAATAATATCTACTAAAGTTATTTTATTTGTGGTTGCTGTTGCGTGTTCTCTACTTTGATTACCTTTTGGATCATGAGTAACATAATTAATTGAAATATCTAATTCTTTCATAAAGTATTATACGTTTAGAATGACAATTTGTAACCTAGATATACTTTGTTTCTGAGAACTTCTGGTGTTGCAAACGAATTAACTTTCGTTAACATATAACTAAACTCAATGGCATTTAATTCATTAATATTATATCCTACATTAGTCATGAAAACTGTAATTAAATCTTCTCTTTCAGTTTCTTCCCACTCATATCTAAGATAATCTTCTGTATACACACTTTCCATTATCATCACGTTTTGACTAACATTAATTTTTGGTGTTATTTTATATCTAACACCTAAAGCATATTTGTAACTTTCTCTCATATTAAACTGAGGTAGAGAGGATTCAAATGTATCATAAGATATACTTGCGTTTACACTAGCATCTCTTGATAGTTGTGCCATGAGACTTAATAAGAAAGTAGGTGTTTGTATACTCTCTTCTTCACCATATTCATCTTCTAATATTGTATTTTTAAAACCTACATCTAAATTTATCATAGCTATTGGTATAGGTATATAAGTTAAAGTACTAAAAACTGATACGCTATCAAGTCCTCCTCTATCTTCTTGATATTCAAGACTGGATGCTTTTGTACCAACAGATAAGAATAATTTACCTTCTTTTACTTCATGAGCAAAAATACCAAGTGCTTTAAATTGTTCAAAATCACTATTAGTAAAAGTATTTGTTGTTAGTTGTAAATTATCAGACCAACTTTTTAGAGTATGACCTACATCTATTGATACTGCATTTTTTCTACTAAATGAATAAGTTAAACCTAAATTAGCATTGTTATTATAATAATACATATCTTGAATAATGTTTACTAAACTTGGTTCTTTATCTGATATGTTAAATTTGTTTGAGAAATTAATTTCTAGTCTAGGTGATATTTTATGAGAGTACATTCCCACCATATTTTGAAAGTATAAAACTTCATCATCAATAGTTCTATATCTTATTTCAGGTGACCAAAATACAGCCACATTTTTTTGAGGTGATCTAAAAGGCACACCTTGTATTACAAATACTTGACTTATAAAATCGGATGCTATCTCTTCACCAACACTTTGTGAGAATATATTATCATCATGACCATATCTTGTACTTGTTGATATTTTTAATCTCTGATCTAAAAGACCTTGTGCTGAAAAGCATAGTGCTAGTAATATTAATATTATTATTTTGTATTTCATTATACACCTCTTCAGGTGTATTTACTCATACATATGTGATAGTTACATCAGCTTCTGTTAATAATTGTTCAGCTAATGTACAGGAATCTTTCCACCTAGATTCAGAATTATCATAAGTTTTTTTCATGACAATGTGTTTGATTCCAACTTGTATGATACCTTTTGCACATTCATTACAAACTGGTAAACCATATACATACATTGTTGAACCTTCAAGAGATACGCCTGTTCGAGACGCATTGTAGATTGCATTCATTTCAGCATGAACAACTTTGGTATATTTTATTTCACGGTCTGTGTAGTCGCTTTCACGGTCTTCTATACCTCTAGGGAAGCCATTGTATCCTTGAGTAAGAACTTGACCGGCAGAACCAATTACAACTGCACCTATTTGTTTAGAAGGGTCTTTCGACCATTGAGAAATGTATTTTGCTAAGTCTAAGTATCGCTGATGCCAATGTGACTTTATTCGCATACTATATTTTCTGAAGGACTACCACCTGCATAAACAGGTACGCCACTCAGATTAGGATTACTTATAGCAGGATTTGATTGACCTAAATCAGGACCAGAAATTGCAGATAACATTACTGTTGTTCCGTCTGAATAGGTTTTTGTTTGGCTTCCAGCTAAATTATTAGTTTGTACTTCATGATACTCAATAAATTCTTGATACTTTGTAGTATTTAAAATATATCTCGCAGGTTCTCTACTAGTAGATGATAGCCAATTCGTTCTTGCTGTTTCAAGTTCTGTAATAATACTCATAAGAAAATCTCCTTAGTATTATTTACTAAATATCACTTCTTTTATTTCTGCAACAAGTGTAGCTTTCTTTTTTCTACGATCAAGTTCAATACCATAATCATGACCAAGGTCTTCTAACTGAAGTTTAGTCATTCTTTTTATTTGAGAATCAGTAGGTACATTTTTTGTTTCAGTTACCTTTACTGATGTATCAGGTTTTTTAACCGAATCTACATAGTTATAAGCAAGGTCTCTATTTTCACTTTTAGGTGTAAAAAGATCCAATGCATTATCAATAGCATCATAGTCTACACGAAACCAACTTTTAACAGTTTTTGACCAACTATCTAGTGCCTTATTTAAGTCTATCATAATTATTACTCCATACTTTATTAAAATATTATACTCTTATTTCCTTATTTTTTTAATATTTTTTACTTTCAAATCTTTCGTTTCTACCTTGATTTTTAGGATTATTTTCATCAGTAAGTTTCATAAGATTGACACCACCTTCTTTAATATTTGTATATAAAGAATAATCTTTATGTCCTTCATTATAGAAACCGAATTGTATCCAATTACAAAAAGTTCCTAATGGTTTTTGAGGTGCATTGTTTACAATTTCTAAATCTTCTGTAAAACATCTCCAATATAAAACAATAAAGTTATGATCATCTTTTAAACTATCGTTATCTAAATTAAACTTCATGTCAACATAAGTATCTTGTGGATAATTTTTAATATCAAGTGTATGAAATTTATTTTCAATAGAATCTATTTTATCACGAACTTTACAACCTCTCATGTATATATAAGGTAAAAAAGGACTCTTACCTTTTCCTCCAATGTCTAAATAATTGACAGGAAAGTCTTTTAAGTAATCCATTTCCTTTTGAACTTCGTCTTCATAAATTGATGTCCAGTAATATTCTATTCTATCAGGAATACAAATACTATTTGGATGTTTTCTGGCTATTTTTCCATATTCATAAGTAAAGTCACATTCTATTCCTGAATCACCTATAGTCTCAGAAATAATTACATCAAAATAATTTCTTTCATCAGGTATTTGAGATGAATTAACACATATGTGAAATTCGATACCTTCATCAAAATCACCATTTGTTTCACATAGTCTTTTTATTAAAGGATGTAAGGTTACTTCTCTTTCAACAAACCAAACTTCTTTTGCACCACTCATTAAAGCATAGACACCTAGTAAACCACTACCTGCACCAAAGTCACATACAACTTTATCTTTACAATATTTCTTAATAGCTTTGAAGAATCCTTCACATCTATCCTGATCTTTTAACATATTTAAATGAGCATCAACATCAGAGTAAACACCATCAAATTCAGAGAATGAACCTCTATTATCAAATATATCATTTCTATAATTACTCATATAGTATTATACACTTTAAAAAATTATATTAAAAAAAAGAGGAAGCATCCGAAGATACTTCCCCTTTAGAGGTTATTTTTTTTATGAGTTTTAAAATGGAACTTCGTCAGAATAAAAACTAGGTCTTGGGTCATTTATCCAGTTAACATAATCTCTGAAAAAATAATCAAATGCATCTAAGAAATTACACTTACATTCCAAACAATGAGGATTGGTTGAAGAATCGTAAGCTTGTGAAAATTCTTCAAAAACAATATCCTGATCAAGGTCAAGTTGTAGACACCAAGCTTTCGCCAATACCTTAATTTGCTTGATTGTCCATTCGTTAAAATCTATATCTTTCTTTTCTGATAAATTTAAAATAGTCATTTTAGTCCTTACCGTGGAATTTTCCACACTGATAAAAAATTAGGGAGGTTTGACCCTCCCTTGAGTTTTTCGAGTTTACTTGATTGTTGTTAGAAAGTAATTTCATCTAATGTCTCAAGTATCTCTTTTGATTTACTCTTAATTTTTGACTTTACATTATTAGATTCTTTAATCAAGTTGCCATCAGTTGAAGCAATCTCTTTCTTAATCTTTTTAGCAATGTCATTTAAATTCTTGTCTTCAAGAATATTTAAACTCACAACTGAGTCAGTCAATTCAGACAAGTTTTGTAACGCTCTCTTGTATCGACTTCCTTCAGTCTCAGTTTTCTTTAAGATGCCTTCAACAGACTTCTTAAGATTTGCAACCAACTCTGATTGAGCGGACTTCAAATTCGCTTCATACTCACGAATTGTTTCTGCCTTGATTGTCTCAAGTTCAGCATCAGTCAAACCTTCAATTCGAAGGTCAGTCATATCAGTGATTGGTTCGAAGAACAACACGGCAGAATATCTGTCCATAATATCTTCTTTTTCAGGAAAAGAATCATAACGGAACAAATCACCTAATCTTCTTTGAGCCATCTCTTTAAGTACATCGTACTTCATGAAGATTTCATCATAGACATAGGAACGAAACGCCTCAACCCTCTTTTGAACTTCTTTGTTCAAAGTAGGATAATCTTTGGCAGGCATGATACGATAACCACCGTCTTGGAAAGGAAGACTAGCTTTCGCAACTGCCTTACGAATACCGATTGAATGCTCACGAATTTGTTGTTGAACTGCCTTCGGAAACATACTCACACCAACATTAATTGCGTCAGCGTCGGCACTATTATTTGACGCCAGTTCATACTGACCGTCAGTTGACTTCACGTTACCGTTGAAGGAAGAAACTCTAATACGAGTTTTAACCAACTTCTTGATAACTGAAGATGCATCTATTTTACTCATTTTCACCTCTTTCATTTTTTAAATTTAATTTATCACTCATTGTTATATTAGGAATATAGGATATTTCCTCTTTAATGTCAATCACTTATTTCAGCTAACTTTGATAATTTTTTGTAGCTTGGACAAACACATGACTCTGGGTTTTTCTCAGACATCATCGCTAAGATTGTTGCCTTATATTCGGCAGGTAATCTCATCGCATACTGATAAACTTTATCACAAAGGTCAGTATCGTCTTTTGCATACTCAATCAAACCAGTAGTCACGGCATAAAGAACAGAAGGTTCATAATCAATTCTGGCATTTTCAACATCTGCCAGTATTTGATCAGGAGTTTCAGCTTCTTTATAAAGATCAATAAACGCCTTATACTGAATCGAGGCAGGAACACCAATCATGCCTGCCATCATTGGAAGCATAATATCTTTCGTATCAAAATTGAAACCTTTATTGATTGAAGTAACAACTTTATCAACGAAGTCAAGTGAACGTCTTGTGGCGAAACTTTGATCTTCAAAGTCTTCGTCAGCTTCAAGAACTTCATGACCCGCAAACTTATCGAATGCTCGTCTTTCAGGTGAGATACCATTCTCACTTGCCCACTTATCATAGGAAGCATTATCACCGGAAATGTATAACATACACAATCTGTTGATGGCAGCCTTGGATAAAGGAGTCGTATACATATCACTTGAACCATTCATCGCACCGACAAAGACAACTTTATCAGAAATCTTTTCATTAGCAATTTTACGACCAAGTAAAATGTTTAGAATCACATTCTGTAACATTTGGTCACAACGATCAAGTTCATCAAAGAATATCACCGTTAAAGGATCATCATCTTTTGCATCTTTCTCAAGAGGAATCCATTCAGCACAAACTTCATGAACACGACCTTCAATCTCTTTTGGAAGAGAGAAGTTCGAAATATCCATCTGAGACAGAATACGAGTTTCAAGAACAGCATTAATACCATTCTTATTCAACGCACTCACGAAATCTTCAATCGCAGTAGTTTTACCACAACCAACAGGACCAACAAGAACTGGTGGTATTTTAGATTTCATCAAAACAGCAATCGCTCTTTTAGCTTGCTGAGGCGTGATTTTCAGAACTTTACTTTCACTACTCATAATTTTTTATAACCTCACTTTCAATACCTGGAATATATCCTATCTTACTCGAATTGTCAACACTTATTTTACTTAACATGAATTGTTCTTCCTACTTCACCTTCAAGATTTGAAGTACATAACCAAATCACATCTATTCCTTTTAAATCTTTTTTGAATGACTTGGGACCTGGGTCAGCTTGATGCCAATCCCACTCAAATTCAAGGTCAGTCATTACAATCATTAACTTTGGTTTCTTTCGAAGAGTTTGAAGTTTGTCAGCAACACATTGGAACTTAGTACCACCTCTACCAACCATTTCAATATCTTCAAGATTTGTATTTTTGGTAATTGTTCTTTCATCTCTAATTTGAGTATCAAACTGCCATAAATCATAACTATCTAATGATAGTAAAGCATTTTGTCCTTCTGTTAATGTTGCATCAAAATCATCCTGTCTCATAGAACACGATGTATCCATAACAAACAGAATATCACCTGGTGTTTTTACTTGTCGAGTAGGCATTATAAAATTACTTCGTATTCTTCTTGAAGGAACTAACCAATTATAACCTGCTTTTTTCTGAGACGATAAATAATTTCGAAGAAGAATCTTCCAATTAACTTCACCTTTTCCTGTTAGTTCATTTATCTTTTCTTTTATTGAACTTGGAATATGATCACCAGCTTCTTGAGAGGCCGCAATCGCTTGCATTATCATTGAATTAACTTCTTGTTCAGCTTCTTCTAAATCTTCATCTTCACAAGCTTCAAACTCACCGAAAGTTTGTGTATTACCTGAATCTTCTTCATAGTCATCAGAACTTTCTTCTTCAGAATCATCACTGTTTTCACCTGAAGAACTACCTTCTGAATCATCAGAAGAATCACCGTTTGAACTTGATGAATTTCCTGAATCGTCAGATGAATCTTCTTCTTCTGTTTCATTTTCTTGAGACTCATCTGACTGATTCTCT
>VMHT01139388.1_pt1 | contig 15788 bp, 20 predicted proteins | sample 4693611 | NCBI WGS metagenome assembly VMHT01 (sample SAMN12280063, study PRJNA550983) | marine metagenome | isolation source: seawater sampled from same location over 5 years 0.02-0.2 micron viral filtrate | place: USA: collected off the coast of southern California halfway between the port... ... | reverse complement strand
GATAAACACCCTAATAAATATCAATGGTTTATAGATGCTGAACAAGATACAGGGTATAATGTTAGAACATTTAAAAACGGAATGACTTATAAGCAAATTAGAAACAGTTTAACACAAATTAAATTATTCGATAATGATTTTAATGACTGTGATAGTGGTTATTGCGGAGTGTAAATATTAATAAAAAATACGTTATATAATTATGATAAATAAAAAACAAAGACAATATAGGTCAAGGCAAGGGCGCAGCGATAAACAATACGAAAGCAGTTTAAGAGTTTTTGGCATTTCTATTGTAGGACTTATTATAACTTTAATACTATCAATATGAACAAAAGTAGACACATAAAAAAGGAAGCACTATTAAAAGCCTTAGAGCAAAGCTTAGGGGTTGTTACAGCAGCATGTAAGAAATCTGAAACACCTAGAAGCACATATTACAAGTGGCTTAAAGAGGATAAGGATTTTGCAAAAGATGTAAGGGATATAGAAAACGTAGCTTTAGACTTTGCAGAAAGTCAATTACATAAACAAATATCAGATAACTCTACAGCAGCTACTATATTTTATTTAAAGACAAAAGGCAAGGGCAGGGGTTATGTAGAACGCCAAGAAATAACCGGTGCTGAGGGTATGCCTACTAATTTTCAAATAGAAATAATTGGAAGGACTAAAGATAAAGACTAACGTTGTTTATGAGCATTTACTAGACAACCATAAAAAGATAATTGTAGAGCAAGGCGGTACACGTTCCGGCAAAACCTATAATATCATACTATGGATTATATTTGAATACTGCACTAATAATACAGGCAAGATAATTACTGTATGCAGAAAAACCTTTCCTAGCTTACGTGCTACTGTGCTTAGGGATTTTATGGGTATATTAAAAGAGCATAATATATACAGTGAAAATTTCCATAATCGTAGTAATTCAGAATACAGCTTATTTGGCAACCTAGTAGAGTTTATATCCCTTGACCAGCCACAAAAGATTAGAGGGCGTAAAAGGGATTTACTGTTTATTAATGAAGCCAATGAGTTATACTTTGAAGATTGGCAGCAGCTACTATTTAGAACACAAGATAAAATAATACTAGATTTTAACCCTAGTGATGAGTACCATTGGATATACGATAAAGTAATAACTAGAGATGACTGTGCATTTTTTAAGACCACATACCTAGACAACCCATTTGTAGAGGATAGTATTATAGCAGAGATAGAACGCCTTAAAGATACAGATGAGCAATATTGGCAGGTGTACGGCTTAGGCGAAAGAACAGCCAGCAGAAGTACTATATTTAAGTATATTGAAGCGACAGAGATACCAGTAGATGCAAGCCTTATAGCTTACGGTATGGACTTTGGATATACAAATGACCCTACAACCTTAGTATCTGTTTACACGCTAGGCCACAGCCTATACATTAAAGAACACCTGTATAGAACACAAATGACTACTAGCGATATAAATACATTCCTAAAAGAAGAAAAGCTGTTAAATAACCCTATATATGCTGATAGTGCAGAGCCACGTTTAATTAACGAGCTGCGTAGAATGGGCCATAATATATTCCCAAGTGTTAAGGGTAAGGATTCAGTTAATGCCGGTATAGATTTATTAAAGCGCTATAAAATACACATACTATCCAGCTCACATAATGCAATAGCTGAGTTTAGAAACTATAAGTGGAAAGAGGATAAAACCGGTATGCTAGTTAATATACCTGAGGATAAGCATAACCACATAATCGACCCATGCCGCTACGCTACTTACTCTATTTTAAGCAGGCCTAACTTTGGCCGTTACACCATAAGCTAAATAAAAGTTATTAAATGTTTTGTTTATAAGTTTATTTGTTTTATATTTGAGTATTGGTAATTAAGCCAGTATTAAAAACAGAACAAATGAAACAATTAAATTTAGAGAAAGTTAAATCAAAAAAACAACTAGAAGCACAAGGTTATTGCACAATACAATTAAATTTACCTTATTGGGGTTTTTTAGATGACACAGATAATCCACCTAAATACGCTTTAATAGTTAATAATAATAGAGCCGTATGTTTTGAAAATGGTGGCGATTTTGGTTTATTATCAACTCCTTGTTGGTCAATTAAAGAAGCATTAAACATTTACAATAATGGACTTTTTATAAATATTTAAAAACAGAACACATGGAAGTAAAAACTACAAACACCTACTCAATTTTTAACAAAGTAATTGGGAACAGAGAATTAGACAAAAACAACCTACAAAGAATTAAAAACTCTATAAACGAAATAGGCCTGCAAATGCCTATACTGGTTAATAAAACTAACAGCATAATAGATGGCCAACACAGGCTGCAAGCTGCTAAGGAACTTAAAATACCAGTAACTTATATTATATCTAAGGATACAGCAGAGGATAATATAGACCAGTTACAGATTAGTAAGAAATGGACTGCCTTAGATTTTTGTAATAAAAACGCACTAAAAGGAGATAAGGATTGTAAGAAAGCTTTAAGTATAGCTAGTAAATGGTTTATAGAAACAGGTAAAAAGTTTAGTAAAATAAACGCTATAACTCTACTGCATGATGGTAAAGGTATTGGCTCAACTATTAAAAACCTAAGAAATAATACTTATAAAATAGATATAATTAAAGCTGAAAGAATATACCAATGTTTAGGAATACTAAATTATAATAATAGTATTAAGTTTAACCCTTACACAGCTGTAACTGTAAGAGCTTTAAAAAGGATAGATACGGCAGTAGGCGGATTAGCTTTTCCAATAATAGAGAAAATAACTAAAAAGCATTACTTAGTATGTTATAGTAATGAAACAGACCAGTTTAACTATTTAAGAGATTTATATAAAAAATACAACAAATGAAAAAAGTAAGCAAAGCAGCTAAGCTGGGTAAACAGTTTAAAAAGTTAGAAACAATAATGCTTATAGTAATACCAACGTATTTTATAGGCAGAGTATTAATGACTGTAATATTTGATATATGAATTATGATGACTGGTTAGTACACATGGAACACGAATATAGAGGGTGGAATGAGCCGGACTATGTTTGCCAGCATTGTGAAACACCAATACACAAACAAGGATATTGCAGCGATAACTGCTTTGAAGCAGACATGCTGTAAGGGTGTGAATACCTAATTAAAAAGGTGGCTAGAAATAGCTGCTTTTTTTTTTCTTAAATTACAGACTATAAAAAAGGCAAATAAAAACGTTATATATATATGAAAGTGAAAATCACAATACCAAGCTCATTAAACGATATTACACTACAGCAGTACAAACGCTATTTAAAAATACAAGAAAAGGTAACGGATGAAAGATTCCTAAACGCCAAAATGATAGAGATATTTTGTAATGTAGATTTAAAAAGTGTAATGCACTTACAGTTAAAAGATAGTGAAGAAATAGTAAGTATTATTACCGGTTTATTTAACAGTAAACCAGCGTTAGTAAAACGCTTTAAGCTAAACGGTGTGGAGTATGGTTTCCAGCCACAGCTAGATGAATTAACACTAGGCGAGTATATTGACTTAGATACGTTTATAGGCGATTGGGAAAATATGGAAAAGGCTATGAATGTATTATACAGGCCTGTGCTGGTTAGTGTAAAAGATAAGTATAGTATTGATGAGTATAGAGTAGGTACAGAGGGCGCTATTATTAATATGCCTATGGATGCGGTTATGTCTAGTATTTTTTTTTTGTGGAATTTAGGACTGGACTTGTCGAAAAATATGACGAGTTATTTGGAGGAAACTCAGAACGAAACCTTGATTCAGTTTCTCAATTCTCAAAAAAATGGGGTTGGTATCAATCAATTTACGGACTCGCTCTCGGAGATATTAGAAGATTTGAAAATATCACTAAACTAGGTGTGCATGAATGCTTTATGATGCTATCCTTTATGAAAGACAAAAACGAGCTAGAAGCTAAACAAATAAAAAATAAATTCAAATAATGGCAAATCAAGGAGTAAGGGGTTTTTATCAATTAACAGAAACTATTAAAACAGAGTTGCTGCAAGACAAGAATATTAACACAGTAACTACTGGCGATATAACAGATGTTAATTTAAACAAACAAGATATATTTCCTTTAGGCCATATTATAATTAACAACGTTGTTGATGAGGAGCAAGTGCTTAGGTTTAACATAAGTATTTTAGCATGCGATATAGTAAACCAATCTAAGGAATTTACAGTAGATAGATTTACTGGTAATAATAACGTACAAGATATATTAAACACGCAGTTAGCGGTGCTTAATAAGCTTATACAGCGCTTACGCAAAGGCAACCTATATACTGAAATGTATCAGCTTGATGGTAGCCCTAGCTTACAACCTTTTTATGATAGGTTTGAAAACCAATTAGCAGGCTGGACAGCTACTATGGATATAATGATTTATAACGATATATACATTTGCTAATGGATACTACTAACCTAAAAAAGATATTAAACGACTACGGAAAGTATGTAGTGCAGCAATCTAAAAGCAACCTTACAAAAGATGTAAATAGGTTTGGTGGCAATAAAGGTGGCGGCCCATTATACAACTCTATTACTTATAAAGTAGATACAGAGCCTAACTTTTTCTTATTAGACTTTCTGATGGAAGATTATGGGCCTTTTGTAGATAAGGGAGTAAGAGGTAAAACCTCAACCTATCCGGAAACGCAAAGAGCTTTATCACAGTTTAGATATGGTAGCGGCACAGGCCCAAAAGGTGGATTAACTAATGCTCTATATAACGCAAATACTAAAACAGGTTGGATAAAAAATAAGAAATTTCAATGGCGTGATAAAAAGACTGGCCGTTTTCTTTCTTACGAATCGATGAGTTTTCTGATAGCACGCAGTATATATAATAAAGGTTTAAAGGCAAACATGTTTTTTACAAAACCATTTGAAAAAGGATTAGCAAGATTAGGCGATGACTTATTTAAAGCTTTTGAATTAGATATAGAAAACGCAATAATACTAGGACAAAAAAAATAAACTATGCCAACAAATTACGCACTAAGAACACCAATATTTGCATCTGCTTATAGCTCAGGAGCTAACACAGCATCAGCTAAATGTGTTATATCAGTAGGTGGCTCTACAGTATATACTTTAATAAAAGAAGCAACACAAAACGTAACAGTACAATTTGAAATAGCAGAACTGCTTAGGGATTATTTAGATATAGAGTATGTAGGCAGCCCTCAATTTATAAGCTTTGGCTCAAGCATTCAATTTTTTAACTTACCAAATGCAGAAGGTAGCGCACAAGGCCCTGCTGTAAGTACAGTAGGTGGAAATGGTTATGAAGCTTATGGGTTATTCTCAGAAGGTATTAATCCAACTATACCGTTTGAAAACGTACAAGTACCTGCATGGTTAATTGCAGAAGCAAATCCACTAGCATCAGCTAATGATAGATATGCTATATATGTGCCTTATGGTGTAGATGGAAAAGTCTCATTTATAGATGCAAGCGGTAATATAACTGCATCGAATTACAGTACTACTGATACTGCTATACAGCCTACAGGTGCATTAAGATTAAACATAAAAAGAATAGACTGCACTAAGTATGGAAATGGCAGAATGATAACATTTATTAATAAATTTGGAGTAATACAGGATTTATGGTTTTTTCTAAAAAGAGTAAAAGGTATAAGTAGAACAAACGAAAGCTTTAAGTCAAATACTTTGACTAATACAACAGCAACCGCTGCGCCTAGCTACTCACAAACTAACGCACCTAAAAAGTTATTTAACACACAGGCTAAACAAACACACACTTTGTCTAGTGGGTATTATCCTGAATCAGCAAACCTGTTTTTTGAACAGTTATTGATGAGTGAGTACGTATGGTACACTAGGCCTGAGGACACACAGCCTAACCAAGACCAAAGCATACCGGTAACAGTTAAAACTTCTAGCATGGTTTATAAAACTTCGCTAAACGAAAAACTAATAGAATATACAATAGAATTTGAAGATGCTTTTGATTATATAAATAACGTAAGATAAATGCAAGAATTACAACTGTATATTGAAAACACAAGAGTAGATTTATTTAAGGATGAAACAGTATCGCTTACACAAACTATACAAAACGTAAAAGACCCTGCAAAGATATTTACTTCTTTTACTAAGACTTTTTCTGTACCAGCTAGCAAAACTAATAACAAGCTTTTTAAGCATTACTATAATTATGATATAGTAAACGGATTTGATGCACGTATTAAAAAAGCCGGTAAAATAGAGTTAAATCATATTGCATATAAAACAGGGCGTATAAAACTAGAAGGCGTTTCACTTAAAAACAATTTAGCACATACTTATAGGATTACGTTTTTTGGAAACACAGTAGAGCTACCTGATATTTTAGGCGATGACAAATTAGGTTCTTTGCCTTTTTCTAGTAGCGATTATACTTTAGAATACAGAGAAGCAGTAATAAAAGCTTATTTAGGTAGTTCACAAGGTAACGGAAAATTAATTGTGCCTTTAATAACACACACACAAAGATTATTTTATAATAGTGTTACTACAGGAAATGAAGATAATGTATATTACTCAGGTGCGCAGCAGGGCGTTAAATTTGATGAGTTAAAATTTGCAGTTAGGTTATATGAAATTATATTAGAAATAGAATCTAAATATACAACAGCCAATAACTACGCTGCTAATATTGTTTTTTCAAGAGACTTTTTTAGCACTACAAATCCTACGTTTTATAACTTATATATGTGGCTTCATCGAAAAAGTGGCTCTGTAACACCTGCTCAACAAATTGCAAGTTTTACTACAATAACTCCATCTTGGACCGGTACTTTATCACAAATTCTTAGAAGTGGAAATACTCTAATAGTCTTAGGTACTTTAGTAACTGCACCTTCACAAATTTTTTCTAATACTTTAACTGTAATACCAATATCAGGAAATAGTGTAGATTATCAAGTGGGTGTTAATCTTAATGGTTCAAGAATTTTAACAACAAGTCCAACAAACGGAACAACTACTATAAGTAATTTAAGCGGCTTACCTTTAGTTGCTAATGGAGTTTATACAGTAAGTATAATACACCCAGCAGCTATGACTATTAGTTCTATAGCTTGGAACTTTGAAGGAATTATAAGATATGGAGATTCACAGCCGCCAACAGGCTGGAATGATACCGCAACAATATCACAGTTTACATGCGCAGCTACTTTTGAATTTGTTACTGCTGAACAAATACCTGATGTAAGTATAATGTCATTCCTTACAGGGCTGTTTAAAATGTTTAATTTAGTAGCCTATGTAGATGATAGCTCTACAATAGTTGTAAGGCCTTTAGATGGCTCGCAAGGTGTAAGCAATAGTTTTTACACCTCTGCTGATATTAACGGTAATGATGCGCCTGTAAATTACGATATATCAAAATTTGTAGATGTTACAGCAAGCCAAGTTAATGTAGCCTTACCATATAAAGAAATTTTGTATAAGTATGAAGGAACAGGAACGTTTTTTGCTAAACAGCATAATCAACTATTCGGCACTAACTGGGGTTCGTTAGGCTATATAGGTGGAACAGATAGCGATGGCTCAGGGGGTGTAAACTATAATGCATCTACAGAAGTCTATAATCTTACTGTGCCTTTTGAACACATGAAATATGAAAGATTACTAAATGGAAACGGTGGTGCTAATACAGATATACAATGGGGGTGGAGTGTAAATGAAAATCAGCAGCCATATATAGGTAAGCCATTAATTTTTTATGCTATTAGAAAATTTGGCGGAACTAATTTAAGTTTTCAAAGAAGTAACACACAGGTTACTTTTATAAATGGTTACTGGATACCATCAAACAGCTTAGCTTTGAGTGCAACAACTAGCCAAACAAACATAAACTTTAGACAAGAGTTGAACGAGTATGAGCCTACACAAGCTTTTACTGATACATTATTTGCAGACTTTCACAGTCAATATATTATAGATGTATTTAACACCAGTAGAAGAATAACTAAAGTTACTGCGTTTTTACCATTAAAAATACTATACAACTTTAAGCTAAATGACACCTTTACTATAAACTCTAGAGATTATATAATTAACTCAATAACTACAAATTTACAAAACGGTAAAAGCAGCATGGAGCTATTAAACAAAGTCAGCCTTTTTTATGGCACTATTAATAATGTTTCATTTCAAGGCTCTTTAGGTTATTTATATTACAGGTCATCTATTGGCGCAGTTAGAAACTTGTCTGTTGGAGATATAATGTGTACAAATAAAGCTCTAACTGCTTTTCCTACAGCAGGTACATACTTACAAACAGGTGTAAGTAATGATGAAACTAGGTATTGTGATACAGGTTTTGTAATGTCTATGATTATTGGAACTAACGGAGTAATAACAGCTATAGCGTGTGGCCAACCTTAAAATAAAATTATGATAAAAAATATAATAGAATTGCTACAAATAGCAAAGGGAGAAACTGATAATATTAGGATAGCACAGGGTAAGTATGCTTTGCCTAAAACGCTTAAAAGCGCAACAAAACTTATTAAAAATAACATAAAATGGGCGAAGTAAGAGAATATAGCTTAAAGCTAACCACAGAGCAGGCGCAAAAGAATATAGATGAGCTTAACAAATCACTAGAGCTACAAGAGGGCTTAATAGATGATATTGAAAAAGAACTTAGGCAATACCAAAAGGAGCTTAACAAAACCTCAGCAACAGATTTAGCTAAACGTAAAGATTTAAACGATAAAATTAAAGTTACTAAAGAGCGTTTAGTAGATGAAAAGATAGCTTTAAAGCAAGTTAATAAAGACAGAAAGGTTGCAACGCAAGAAATGAAAGATGCGGAAGCTGCTGCTGCTGATTATGGCGGTGTACTGGGTATGATAGATTCTAAAACAGGTGGAGTTATATCAGGGTTACAAGGCATGACTAAAAGTGTAGGCAGCGCTACTAAGGGCCTTAACTTAATGAAGATTGCTATAATAGGAACTGGAATTGGTGCTTTACTAATAGCGATTTTAGCTTTAGGAAAAGCTTTTACAAGCTCAGAAGAAGGCCAAAATAAGTTTAATAAAATAATGGGCATATTAGGTGCTACTGTTGGCGTATTTACAGACAAGCTAGCAGCCTTAGGGCGTTTTTTAATAAGTGTTTTTGAAAACCCAAAACAAGCACTCATCGACTTTAAAGATGCGTTTGTCGAAAATATAACTAACAGGATTTCTAGCGCTATTGATACGTTAGGTTTTTTAGGTAGTGCTATTAAAAAGGTTTTTAGTGGCGATTTTAGCGGTGCTATGGAAGATGCAAAAAGTGCAGGCACTTCATATATAGACACTTTAACAGGTGTAAAAGATACTGTAGGAAAAGTTACAGATTCTGTTAAAGGATTAGCAAATGAAATAGTAAAAGAGGGCAAAGCAGCAGGTAAAATAGCAGACCAAAGAGCAGCAGCCGATAAGTTAGATAGGCAAATATTAGTAGATAGGGCTAAGGCTAATAAAGAACGTGCTGATTTACTTAATAAAGCAGTAGATAAAGAAAAGTTTAGCTTAGAAGAACGTATAGGGTTTTTACAAGAAGCAGGCAGGTTAGAAGATGAAATAACTGCAAAAGAAATAAAAGCATCACAGTTAAGATTAAGTGCAAAACAAGCAGAAAACGCTTTAGGCGATAGTACAAAAGAAGATTTAGAAGAAGAAGCTGCATTAAAAGCAGAGCTAATAAACTTGGAAACTGCAAAGCTTACTAAAGCAAAAGAGGTTACCACACAAATTATAGCATTAAACACAGAAGCTGCAACTGCTGCAAAAACACTAGCAGATGAAGAAATAGCAAACGCTAAGGCTGTACAAGACTTTAAGGATTCTTTAAAAATTAAAGACAAAGAAAACAAGTTTGCTGAAATAGAAGCAGAAAAAGAAGCTAGAATTTTAGCTTTAGAAGAACTTAAATTATCTAAGGAAGAAGAAGAACAAATGCTTTTAGATATAGAGCAGGCTTTTAAAGAGAAAAAGAAAATAATAGAAGAAGAAGAAGCGACTTTATTAGCAGAAGAAAAGGAAGCGTTTTTAGCATCTAAACTAGAGGAAGAAGAACTATCCTTAGCAGAGCAAAAAGCTAAAGACTTAGAAGAATTGCAAAGGCTAAAAGGCACAGAAGCTGAAAGGTTAGCTATTATTAAGTTTTATAATGACCAAGAAATAGCAGCAGATGATATAAAAGCTAAAGCAGAGCTAGATATGGCAAAACAAACCTTTGCAACTGTAGCAGGCTTACTAGGCGAAAACTCTAAAGCAGGTAAAGCAGCAGCAGCCGCAGCAGCGCTTATAAATACTTATCAAGGTATAACAGCCGAATTAGCTACAAAGACCGCTACACCGTTTGGAATAGCCCTTAAAATAGCTAACATAGCTACTATAGCTAGTATAGGTTTCAAGTCTGTTAAGGATATAATGAAAACAAATCCAAAAGCAACCGGAGGGGGTGGTGGAGGTAACCCAGCAGCAGGCACAGGGGGTGGCGCACCAACAGCACCAGCAGCAGCATCTATTCCGCCAGCCTTTAATATAGTTGGAGCAGGAAGTACAAACCAGCTAGCAGATGCAATAGGTGGGCAATCACAGCAACCTATACAAACTTTTGTAGTAGCTAACGATGTAAGTACTGCGCAAAGCTTAGACCGTAACATTGTTACAGGTGCAACTATAGATTAAATACAAAATTGAATTTTAAATACGTTATATAATTATGAGAATAGTAGAATTAATATTAGATGAGGAACAAGAAGATGCAGGAATAGAAGCTATAAGCATAGTAGAAAGCCCTGCTATAGAATCTGATTTTGTTGCCTTAAACTCAGAAGAAATAAAGCTAGCTGAAATAGATAAAGACAAGAAAATATTATTAGGTGCTTTATTGATACCTAATAAACCAATATACAGAAAAGGAGATGAGGGAGAAGAATACTACATTTTCTTTTCTAAAGATACAATAGTAAAGGCATCACAAATGTTTTTAAAAAACGGTTACCAAAACAATTCAACTCTTGAACACGCTCAGGCCTTGAATGGTTTAACGTTAGTCGAGAGTTGGATAGTTGAAAGTGAAACACAAGATAAGTCTAGAAAATATGGGCTTAACGTACCAGTTGGAACGTGGATGGGTGCTGTAAAAGTTAATAATGATGAAATTTGGAAAGAGTATGTTAAAACGAATAAGGTTAAAGGCTTCTCTATTGAAGGCTACTTTGCTGATAAAATGGAAAGACCTAAAGAAAAAATTAAAGAAGATTTATCAGAAAATGATATAATACTAAATAAAATAAAACAAATCTTAACAAACGAGAATAATGCCACAGAACAACAGAAATAAAGGCGTATTTATACCCAGTAGAACTAGCCCAGTTGGTAGCAGTAGGGCCTGTTTGTGTTGGGATACAAACACCTATTCTAGAAAGTGCTGCGATGGTTCTATGCGAGCACAAGGCATAGGCGTTATTACAAGAACTTAGAACTGAAAATACAAAATAGTAATTAATAACCGTTATATATATAATATGAAATCAACCGAAATGTTAAATCAAATCAAAACGCTTCTAAACATAGAAGTAAAACTTGAAGAAACAAAACTAGAAAACGGCACTATAGTAAGTGCAGAGTCTTTTGAAAAAGGCAAAGAAATTTTCATTGTAACAGATGATGAGAAAGTAGCCATGCCAGTAGGAGAATACCTACTAGAAGATGGCCGCTTAGTTGTAGTTGCAGAGGAAGGAATGATAGATGATGTTAGAGAAGTTTCAGATGAAGTACCAGCTAAAGAAGATAAAGAAGGAGAAGAAATTACTTCTGATTTAAAAGATGAAGATGAGTACGGAGATGACAAAGAAGAAAAGAAAATGGCAGAAGTAGGAGACTGGGAAGGCATGGAAAAAAGGATACAAAACCTTGAAGATGCTATAGCTGACTTAAAGGGCGATAAGGAAAATAAAATGGAAGAAGAAGATAAGGAAGTTGAAATGGAAGATGAAACTTCTAGACAACCAAAATCAAGAACTATTAAAGAAGAATTTTCCGAAGAACCAGCAGCAAAACCAATTAAGCATAATCCGGAAGCTGTTAGCAAAACTAAAAAAGTAGAATTTGCTAAAGGTAATTTTAACGGTACTGCTTTTGATAGAGTATTAAATAAACTAAATAAATAAAATAAAAAATGAGCACATTCAACTATTTATCAAATGATGTGGAACGTAACCAAGTTTCGCAAAAAACATTAACAGCATCAGTTTCTGTTCCAGCAGGAGATGCTGGTATTGACCATAATATCGCAACAGATGCACTAGTAATAAGTTTACCAAAAATTCATTCAGAAAACTTAGGATTAACTTTCTTATTTAGAAACACAGGAGCAGATGGTAATAACATTATTACACTAAGCCCTCATTCGACTGATGGTTTCAACGGTAGTATTGCAAACGCTTCTGCTGATTCAGTAGCAAGTGGAGTTGTAAACAAAGATTGGATTAACACAAAAGCAACAGCTAACAAAGGAGATTATGTTGTAATTAGAGCAGTAGCTTTAACACAATGGTACATAATCGGTGGTGTTGGTATTTGGGCATCAGAATCATAATATTAATTAAATAAAAAAAAAGAAAAATGAGTAATTTAAAAAACGTACAATTAGCTACTGCAACAAATATTACGACTTCGTATAGCGGTCAATTTGCAGGCGAGTACATCGCAGCGGCTCTTTTATCGGCATCAACTATTGATGATGGTGGTTTAACTGTAAAAGCTAATATCGCATTCAAAGAGGTAATTAAAAAACTAGCTACAGGCTCATTAGTAAGCCCTGCTAGCTGTGATTTTAACCCAAACAGTTCAGTAACACTTACTGAGCGTATAATTCAGCCGGTTGAACTACAGGTAAATTTACAGTTATGTAAATATGACTTTGTAAATGATTGGGAATCTCAACAAATGGGATTTGGATTAGGGCAATCACTTCCGCCTAAATTTAGCGACTTTTTAATTGCACACGTTGCAGCAGAAGTAGCACAAAATACAGAGTTTTGTATTTGGCAAGGCGATACAGCAGCAGCATCTAATAACTCATTTGATGGGTTTGAAAAGCTAATTGCAGCATCAGCAGCAGCAGGAGATATTCCAGCAGGACAACAAGTTGCAGCAGTAGGTGGTGGCTTAAATGCAGGAAATATTATAGCAGAATTATCTAAGGTTGTAGATGCAATTCCAGCATCTCTTTATGGCAAAGAAGATTTATTCTTATACATAGGTAGTGCAGCAGCAAAATACTACGTACAAGCATTAGGAGGATTTGCAGCGAACGGATTAGGAGCAAATGGTACAAACGCACAAGGTACGCAATGGTGGAACAATGGTTCACTAACTGTAAATGGTGTGAAAATATTTGTTTCTCCGGGTCTTTCAGCGAACAAAATGTATGCTGCACAACGTAGCAACTTATATTTCGGTACTGGACTTCTAAATGATACTAACTCTATCAAGGTTTTAGACATGAACGATTTAGATGCTTCGAACAACGTGAGAATGGTAATGAGATTTACCTCAGCGGTACAATTTGGAATTGCTTCTGACATTGTAGAGTACGCTTAAAATTAATTAATCAACTGAATGAGTATTGGGTATAAAAACCTGATACTCAATAAGTTACAAAATATATATCAAATGGCATGTACATTAACAACAGGTAGAAAAGTACCATGTAAATCGGCTTTCGGAGGAATAAAAGCGGTTTATTTAGCTGACTATGGAACTATCGCAAGTATTGCAGTAGATTCTTCAACTAAGGTGGCAACAATAACAAATGGTTCGCCAGCTCCAGTATGGTTTGAATTTGATGTAAAAGGTAATTCTAGTTTAGAAACTACAGTTACTTCATCAAGAGAAAACGGAACTACATTCTACACTCAAACATTAAATTTAACACTAACTTATTTAGATGCTAAAACACAGGCAGAGTTACAAACTATTGCAGTAGCTAGGCCTTATATTGTAGTACAGGATTACTACGGAAATAATTTCTTATGTGGGTTAGAAAATGGAATGGAAGTTACAGGCGGAACTGTGGTTACAGGCGCAGCGGCAGGAGATTTATCAGGATTTACTTTAACCTTTGAAGGGTTAGAAGAAACTGCACCTTATTTCTTAAATGCAGCAGTAACTCCTTCTACAGAGCAAATCTCAGTAAATTAATTTTTATCATAATAACCATAATTTTTAGTTAGAAAATTAAGCACTCTTTATAGGGTGCTTTTTTTTTTGAGTGGACACTTCTACAAATAAGGCTATTATTTACGTTATATAAGGGTATGATAGTTTTAACCACTTCGGCTGCGGCACAAACCTTTTCAGTAATACCTAGACAGTATGATGATAGCGCTTTTACTATAAGGGTAAGAGATGATAGTACTAATGTAACGGTAGACTATCTTAATCAATCAGGAACTACAGTAGGTAATTATTTACAAGTTAATTTAGCTTTTGCGCCTATTTTAGTTGAAGCACATTTTTACGATTTATCTTTATTTGTAGATTATAATTTTTGGAATACAAATAATAGCTTTTGGAATTTATACGATATTTTATGGCAAATAGATTCTAATTTTACAGAAGATATATTTAACGATAAGATATTTTGCACAGACCAAGATATAGACCAGTTAAATGATAACGACCATTACCAGCTAAATAAGGGCCAATATACAGAGTATAACGGTTTTGATAATACTTATAAAGTAACATGAAAAAAACACGACTAAGAAACGATAAAGGCCAGTTTAAAAAGGCTTCTAAATTATCACAGTTTGGCTTTGTGAATTTAAGCACATACACCAGCCCTGAAATAAAAGAAGTAAACGGCAAAGACTGGATAGAATATGGCGCAGATAATAACTATTTCCAGTATCTAATAGACAGATATAATGGTAGTCCAACCAACAATGCAGCCATCAACGGTATTAGTCAAGCTATTTACGGTAAAGGGTTAAATGCTACAGATGCTAGTAGAAAGCCCAACGAGTATGCACAAATGATTACTTTATTTAAAAAAGATGTAGTAAGAAAATTGTGTTATGATTTAAAATTAATGGGCCAATGCGCTATACAAGTTATTTATACAAAGGATAGAAAAAGAATAGCACAACTAGAACACATGCCAATAGAAACCCTAAGGGCTGAAAAGGCTAATGAAGAAGGCGAAGTGCCGGCTTACTATTACTTTAAAGATTGGCCTAATATAAAACGTAGTGATGTGCCTTTAAGAATACCAGCTTACGGTATGTCAAAAGAAAATATAGAGATATATTACATTAAACCATACAAATCAGGCTTTTATTATTATAGTCCTGTCGATTATCAAGGCGGATTACAATACGCAGAGCTTGAAGAAGAAGTAAGTAACTATCATTTAAACAATATACTGAACGGACTTAGCCCTAGTATGCTGATAAACTTCAATAATGGTACTCCAAATCAAGAGGAAAGGCAATTAATAGAAAACAAAATAGCTGCTAAATTCTCAGGCTCTAGTAACGCTGGTAAGTTTATACTAGCTTTTAATGATAACAAAGAAAGTTCAGCAGAAATAACCCCAGTACAGCTTAGTGATGCACATAACCAGTATCAGTTTTTAAGCGAGGAAAGTACTAAAAAAATAATGGTGGCTCATCGTATCGTATCGCCTATGCTTTTGGGTATTAAAGACCAAAGCGGACT
>VMHT01067413.1_pt1 | contig 15788 bp, 11 predicted proteins | sample 4693611 | NCBI WGS metagenome assembly VMHT01 (sample SAMN12280063, study PRJNA550983) | marine metagenome | isolation source: seawater sampled from same location over 5 years 0.02-0.2 micron viral filtrate | place: USA: collected off the coast of southern California halfway between the port... ... | reverse complement strand
CCGTTTCTGTATTATTACGAAAAACCATTTTTACAGCAGAATTGTCGGTATCTAAAATAGCTGTAATTGCACTATTGCTAGGGTTGTCAATATGCAAACCTGCACTTGGGCTGCTCGTGCCGATGCCTACGTTGCCCGAACTGTCGATGCGCATGCGCTCCGTAGATTGTGTAGCAAAAGCCAGTGCATCATTGGCGTGTCGATATTCTACATAACCTCTATATCTATCAGTGCCAGTAGTGCCATCTGCAAAGCCAAGAGAATGTGTACCGTCTGTCGGTGAGAACAAGGTAATTCCACCTGAATCACTAGATGCAGTGCTACCTATAGAAACATCAACACCAGCACCTGCAACACCGCTATTGGTTGAGCCGATTTGTACATTGCCCGAATCGGTAAGGGTAACTCTGGTGCCAGTGCCGCCACCTTCATCCCAGTTGTCTATAAACTCAAGTTTTCCACCGCTTGATTTGATATCCCAGTAAGACCCCAGACTATCGCTTGCACCTGTTTCAGCCAGTCGCAATGTTGCTTCTGCGGAACCAGACGATGTTTCTGTGTCTCTAATGGTAACAATAGGATTAGCACCACGAATCTCGGCAATGGTGTCAGGGCTGGTTGTCCCAATTCCGACCCGATTATTCGTGCTGTCAACGTGCAATGTGTTGGTGTCAAACGATACATCACCTGTGATGCCGCCACTAAACCCAACAGCACCACTAAAAGTGCCGCCAGCAGTTTTGGAAACCATGTCGGCGGTGGTGAAAGATTTGAAAGCATATATGTTTACTTGATCGCCAACAGTTGCACCACTATCCAGCACAACACTGGTGCCATTGGTTGCAGTAAAATCTGCTGGGTCAAGCACCACACCATTCATTACAACTTGGAGATTGTCTACAGTGTAACTCAGTGTGGCACTGTTATCGTCACTGCCTGAGAATGTAGTTTGCCCAGCAGTGGCGGTATATTCGTACAGGATTAAACTTACATTGCCAGCCGAGGTTGCGGCTATCCAGTTTGCACCATCATAGACACGCATCTCATTGGCAGTAGAGTTAAAATAGAGATCGCCACTTGTGAGAGCATCACCATCATTATCTACTGTTGGATTACTGCTTTTGCTTCCAAGGTAAGTATCATCAAAGTTATCAAACGCAGATGCCGCGCTTGCCGCAGAAGCCGCCGCCGCAGTCTGTGAAGATGCCGCCGCAGTTGCAGAACTAGCCGCCGCAGTAGCCGAGGATGCGGCCTCAGTTGCTTTTGTTGTAGCCGTTGTAGCTGAAGTAGCAGCATTAGTAGCTGATGTTGCCGCTTCCGATGCTTTAGTTGTTGCCGTGCTGGCAGAAGTAGATGCGTTAGTTGCACTAGTAGCCGCCTCACTTGCTTTGGTTGTAGCTGTTGTTGCACTACTAGCGGCATTGGTAGCACTTGTGCTTGCTTCACTTGCCTTTGTAGTAGCTGTGGTGGCATTAGTAGCGGCAGATGTAGCAGAACTCGCCGCATTTGTTTCGCTAGTGCTTGCATTGCTGGCTGATGTTGATGCCTCTGATGCTTTAGTTGTAGCTGTGCTTGCTGAAGCCGCCGCGCTAGTTGCACTGCTAGCGGCATTAGTGGCTTGCGTGGGAGCCGCAGTAATAGCAGAAATATTATTAGCACAAGTTTCAATGTCTGTTGCTTGGTCTGCAACAGTTTGTGTAGCTGTAATAGTCGGGCCAGCCTCCACAGCACCAGTAGTAGAGTTAAATGCCAGCACTTTACCAGCACGACCAGTAACATTTGGAAGGGTAACACTTACAGTTGTATCACTGTCTGACAAAACAATGCCACGACTTGCAAGATCCTCAAGATCTGCAACCATAGCAATAATCTTATCTAACTCTGTGTTCAGAGATGAGACTTGGAACGGCCCGGAAGCTGGAAAGTCAGTAGTTCTTTCAAGGGTAACATCACGAGTAATAACAACCTTATCATTCAGAGTTGCACCGGATGTGAGTGTAACTGTGCCAGTTGAGCCACTACCACCACTTACAGTATAATGAGTTGTGATCGTCTTCAGTGTCTCGTTAATATAGACATTGAGGTCAGAGTTACTAAAAAACTCAAAAGGAACCGTAAACGCAGTCTGTCCAGCCGTAGCTGTGTACGCTATGCGTGGGTTGTTATCTGATATACTAATCGTCATGGCGCAATCCTATCATAATTTGGCCTAGTTTCCACTCAAAGTTTCTCGGATGCCTTCTCTAAAGTCTCTATCCATTCCAAATAAAGACACCCAACCAGTAGGAGTATTGTATGCAATGCGTTTAGCACCCTCACTTTCTCTTCCATTTAAGAGATCGTTTACGCCCTGAAGCCATTCAGCAACCATGCCCGGTGCGGCACCAGCAAACTCTAATGAAGCATCGACACCATTGGGTCGATATTTTCCCCCAATAATTGAGTATTCGGGATCAACAGCACCAATGCCAATGGCAACATGTAACATCGAATAGGCAATATCGGAATACACACCAGCAATACCAGAGAAATCAAAAGTTCTTGCAATAATGTCTACATTGTCTTTGCTTTCAAACCACCAATCAGGCTGTCTAAACTTTTGTGCAATATACGCCATGCCAAACAATGCCAATGCGCCTTGAACTCTGTTCATTCTTGCTGGATCTGCGAGAGATGCGGTTATTCTGTTTGTTGCCGCAAGACCAAAATCCCAGAACTGGAATGGTGCTGTCATCATACCATTCTCAATGCGAACAAGATTAACATCGCGTGTTGATGCTTGCTTGTCTGGCTTATAACCAAGCTGTTTGGTTGCCCAGTTTTCTTTTACATAAACAACACCGCGAGTAATAATTGGTTTGTCAAAAGCCGTAGCAAACATAATTGTGTTGCCCAAGCCCCTGTCCATTGCGGCCTCCCATTTAAAACGCAACTCACGCTGTCTTGGAGTTGCTTGAGGCCAGTTACTTACATTAGCAAAGTAAAAGTTACCATCTTGTATAATGGCATCAAATTCAGCTATCTCTTTGCAATCTTCCAACTCAAGGCCGTACCGAGCCATATACTCAATGTCATCACCTTGCGTCTTGCCACTGGCAATACGTTTGATTCTTTCGATGTAATGACTTTGACGCAACACAGCATCTATTATGCGACCATACCTTGTAATAATACCAAGATTGTTACCAATCAAAGGAATGTTGTAAAAAGCATTGGTAATTGGATTTAATACTCGTTCTTTTGCATTTGGAACTACACGAGTAATATTGTCAGAAACCAATCTCATCTTACCTTGTGAGTTAAGAGCAATCTCCAAACCCCTAACTATCTTTTTTTGTTCGGCTACAGCAAGACCGTAAAGCTCACTTTTTGTATTGCTAATTAATGGATCAAGAGTTCTGCGGAATCCGTGTTCAAACACAACAGCACCCAAATCCCCAAGCGCGGCTACACCAGCGTTATTAAGATAAGTAAGTCCAGCAATATCTTTTAATCCATCAATAACCTGTTGATCCCACCGATCAGGATTTTGACGATACATACCCATTGTGTATTCATAGTCAGCAAGCAAGTCTCTACGAACACCAGCTATTTCCTTGGGTGTTAGCTTGCCATCCTGATACATAAGCTCTTCAGCCTCATCCAAAATATCATCAATATTTTTCTTGCCAAAGTTTCTTGCCCACTCAATGCGCTGACCCATCTTGCGGGTATAAGCCGAAATAACCTGTTGGTCGCGTATAATAAAGTCTTTTACTTTCCACTCAGGAATATCAAGAGTACGCATACGAGTGTGCTTGCTACCCACAAGACCAGTTCCGGGTGTGTAGTTTTCAGCTTCTTCCATAATGGTGCGAACAATACCTTCAGCAATCTCACGATCTGTAATTGCTGGATTGCGCTCAACCATTTTTTGGGAGTCTCTGTCCCAAACAAGTTTCTTTGGATTCTGCTGGACATGCTCTTCAATAATATTAGTAAACGCTTCTCGTTGCTCTGGGTCGCGCAACTTCAACTTGTCATAGTAAATTGGAAAGTAAAACTTTGCCCGATCAATACCATTAGAAAGCAAGGCTTCATTGTACTCTAAATCATTACGCAGTCTGGCAATGGTTTCCTCAAGTTTAGCAACACGACCTTGTTGTTTTTTGGTCATGCCTCTTTTGCCTTTATCTGTTTGGATGCCTTCTATTTCAGCTTCAGCATTTTCTATTTTTTCTTTTAGGTTAGCAATGCTGTCCTGAACATCCTTTTGTCCTTTGAACAAATTTAATTCAACAGCACGATCTTCATAATCCTTAAAAAACTCTCTAAGTATTGTAAAACTTTTTTTATCTACATCTGACAAACTATCGTAGCGATTTGGCACATCCCAATCTTCACCAAACTCTATATATCTTTTTGCCAAGTCATTAAACCACTGTTCAAAACTTAACTTGTCTGTTGTAAATGTGTAAACACTACTAGCATCCATTCCCACTAAAGGTGGAACAGACTTTAAATTTACTAAAACTTCTTTATCATACAAAGTTCTTAGTTCAGATAACATTGCATCACCTCTTGCTTGATGAACAGGTGCGCGTTGCATAATTGATTGATAACCTCTGCCAACTACATTTCTAGCTGTTGCCATTGCCGCATTGCCATTGATTGTAGAGTAAATACGTTTAACGGCATCCGGTATTTTATCATTCAAAAGAATACGTTTTGCTGGTGTAGACAATGCTCTGTAAAAAATGTTCTCTGTTGCAACAGTTTTTTTCAAACCCTCGCCAGCAATAGTTCTTTCATAAGCTAACTTATTTACACGATCTACATAACTAGCATCAGATTCGCCCGGTGTTCGCTTTACTTGTGATCGAACAAGTTCTTTATGAACCAAGAAATCTTTGTACTCTCTGCGGCTTTTTATATCGCCGGGATTAAATGGTGTTGCACCTTCAACTTCAGGAAGTGTCCAGACAGCCGCATCATACTGAGCATCCGCAACATCTTCATTTATTTCAATTTGATCTTTTTCAACTTTTACTGGTTGCTCTTGATCTGCACCACGAACATAAGAAACTGTATAGCCCTCAACCTCACCTACAAAATCACCACGATCTGTAAGCATATCTTTTGTGGTATTAAGAGCATCTTCTGTATGCACTCTCATATTCTTGTAAATAGAAGGAATGGAGCCAAACAAACTGCCCAGCGCAGTAGAAGCGGCAAGTGTCATACCAACTTCTGCTTTTGTAGCAAGCGGATCGAAAGGAGCGCGTGTAGCCTCTCCAGCAAGGCCAGCCGCAAAACCACCTTTGGCAGATGCAGTAGCCGCTTGACGCACTGTCATACCACCTCTTGCAAGCAATCCCAGCTGACCAGCAACAGGCAAAGCAAACGCAACGTTAACAGGGTCTACAATCCCGGCAATCAACTGAGAAGGATAATACCAAGAGGTTTTGTCCAACTCATTTCGGATGCGTTGAGAACTGTTTATTTGAGACTTAATAAAATTTGCATGCTCTTTGTTTTTAGCCCTATACAAATCCTCTGTATGTAATTCATACCCCTCAATATCTTCTCTAAAATCATAATTAGGGTCACGCTCAACACCTTCAAACTTTAAGAACTCTTGTGTTCGAGTTACTAAAGGAGAGTATTGGTATGCGTAAGCATTAGATAGATTTTCAAAAAATCCACGCTCTCTTAAATCTTGTAACCCAAAGTCAGGTGTTGAAGTTTTAAAAGCCATTACATTGGCCCCGCTAATGCTCTACCAAGTTCTCGAACTGGCTTTTCTTTAAGAGCCAAATCTTGTCTAGCAATTTCTCTTTGCTCTGCCTCCTCAGCAAACCTTCTTCTTCGCTGTAAAACAGTCTTAGCTTCTATCGCATTAATATCAATAGTTACAAAATTACCAAGCGAATCCATACGAGGCTGACCCTGTGAGTCAACAAAAGTCCATCTGCCATACTCTCTATCATTGGTAGGGTCTGCTTTTAAAAATGTATCTCTTCCTAGATTAAATTTTTCAATCCCCATTGAAGCATCATTCATTTTTTCAATTATACTAGCCGCATGTAATTCAAACTGAATTAACTGATACCCATCATAGTATTGATTAGGCGTATACGCTTGTTGTGCATATCCGCCATCAGGAACATAGCTAAGACTGTATTCCTTGTAATAGGTAGAATATATATTATCCATGGTGGCATTGGCTTTTGCCACACTTGTTCCATGAACTGCGTTAGCATAAATAGCACCATATCTTTCTATAAAGTCTGGATTGTATTTATCTTGCTTGTACAAAGCAGTTTTAGCTAATCCAACAGGAGATTTTCCTGTGTAGTCATCGCTTGCAGTTATGTAATCTTTAGCCGCAAGTTTCCGACCAACCATATTTACTTCTTGAACACCACCCGCAAGAACTCTGATAGCTTTAAATTTATCTTCATCAGATGGATATGTTTCATCTATTGCAAGAACACTTTCAATAAAATAAAGATTTTCTGCTTCTAACCCTAAATCTCCTACAGGAACCCCATCAACTGACAGCATTGAATCTTTAGCAATTCTAGCCATTCCAATAATCAATGGAATGTTTTGAGGGCTTTCAACATTCTCTTGAAAAAAATCTAATGTATTTTTGACAACAGAAGGAATTGCTCTACTGCTAGTAATTATATCTGCCATCTCAGGATTGTTTTGATAGGCCTGAAGAAATTCATATGGATTATTTGGTGCAATATTAAATTGTTGTTCAAGAGCAAACTGAGTTGCTTTTTGATTTTTTACTCCAGACTTACCGCTACCAAACAAAGAGGCTAATTCTTGCTGTTCTCTTCGCGCAACCTCTTCTTTTGACAAGTTAGTGTCTGAACTGCTTAAACGAGAAAAGACAGCATTGCGAGTTTGTTGATCAGATAAAATCCCACCGGGAGCCATTAATGCCGCAATCTCAGGCACAAACTCCATGCTTCTGGTGGGTGTACCACCAATAGAAATTTCTGAAAGAAGAATAGCCCTTTGCTCTCTTGAAAGACCTAAAAAGCCAGAGTTGTTAAGAATACCCAAAGCATAGCTAGATCTTAAGGCATCACGAAGTTCACCTTGTTTTCTAACAGAAATCGCAGATGTTTGAGTAAGCTCATCAATTTCAGCAGATAATCTAAGATAATCTTCTCTAGTAACAAGCTCTCCTGCATCGCCAGCTTTAACTTGTAACTCACCAATCTTTTTTTGAATCTGTTGTTCTAGTTTATATGCATTAGCATTTTCAGCTTTTTCAGAGTTCAGAACTCTAATGTTATTAATATGCTTTGATTGAGAAAGAGTGGCCTGATCTCTGAATTGTTGAGCAGAACGCAAGCCGCCAGCTTTTTCAATCTGCTGTGCTGTTTGTTCTACAAATGTAGAAACATCTTTAGCAAACAAACTCTCTTCATCAACACTGTTAGCATACTTAGCTCTTGCTTGAACCATGTGTTCGTCTAGTCTGCGCGAACTATCTACGGCATAACGCTTTTGCAAAATGCCATTTACTTGATCTTTAGTTTTACCACTAAGATATTTGGGCATTTTGTGGGAGCCGGGGCTTCCATCTGGGTTAGTCATGCTGACTGTTTCTGCCCACTCACTAAACTTGCGTTGCTCGTAGTCTTGCTGAAGCTCCATGCCAGCTTGCATAAATTGAGAAGCAGTATTGAATGTTGCGTTAGAAAGTGTGCGTGACGCATTTGCAAGTTGCTGTGCGGCCTGAACTTCACCCGCATCTGTACGCGCAACACCAACAGGTCTGTTAATGAATGATTGTCTTTTAGGTACTCTAATCTCAGCCATTATTCATTTATCCTAAACAGTGAGGCCGCAGTTCCAAGAGCCTGTGCATACACTTGCTTTCTGCCCAGCTTGGCTTGTTGCATCCCAGCTTCAGCCGCAACAATACCAGCACGAGATAGTGTCTCTGCTTCTGTAAGAGTTTTGGCAGTTTCACGAGCCGCTTGTAAGGTTATTCTTGATGACTGTTCAGCCGCATCTTCAACAACACGCTTACTAATAGCATCAAGCGTATTGTCAGTCATATTCATATATCCGGCAGTTGCTCCTGCAACAGCCATCCAGTTACCCAGTTCACGAACAATATCAACGTGCTGTTGACTTGCCGCCAGTTTAATATCAGGAATGGTGTTGCGAAACTGCTGTGCTTGTCTAGCACTTTGCACAGACTGAGCAACAGCGACTTGTTGCTGTGCCGCAACAGACTTCATGCCAGCCGTTGCGCTTACATAGCCAGCCGCCCCAGTAAGAGTTGCCTCACCCAAAAGATCCCAACGAAAATCCGACATTATACAATCACCTCAATAACCATCCCGTTAATCTGGAGATCAAACGGAACATCTTGGGATATTGTTAGTTTTGGATCCTGACTATACCCCAACAATCTAAACTCTTTTCTCCCATTGAACTTGGTTCGTGCAAGAGAAAAATCATCAGTAACAGATCTTATAACAAGATCCTTGCCATTTACAGATACAGAAAGTGTATCAACTAAATCAAGAGTAACCATCACAATATGGCGTGGGTCACTGGTCATAACACCAGTTGCAATGTTAGCGTCAATAGGCAGGGTCACAAGTTCAATATCAAACTGATAGCCTATATATGCAGTAGATACAGACTTAACAGCAGACACATCTACCTGACCACCAGACACAGTATATTCTCCAAGATAGTCTGTGCCACTTACAACCTTCACAGTTGCGCCATTTGCAAACTCACCAGATACAGTAAAGACACCATTAGACCCGGAATACTCCTTGGAGTAATCCATCGGAATACCCTCAAGAACTTCTTCCAGATAGTAAGCATTGGAGCCAGAGCCATTGTCTCTTTGTACAGCTACAAACAAACGCTGACCGACAGTGCAGATGCTATGGAACTTGCCGCTAGTTGACCATTGCGCCCAGCCAGCCTTACGCTCTGACCTCAGTGAGTAAAACGTACTAAGCGTTCCATCTGGATTCACAAAGTAAATGTAACTTTCTGGTCTGTTAAACCCACCCTGCACAACAGTTGCCTGAGTTGGGTTCTTTACAAGATGTGGTGCAGTCACAGCAATGTTGCTGGTGTTGTAAGCAAGTTCAGCATCATTATAGAGATATGAACCTACCATCCTACCATTTGCTTGCAGATATATGGTGGTTCCATCAAACGCTTGAGGCTTGAGATCTGCCGCACCAAAAGCTGTCTGACGCTTTACCTGTGCATTAGTTGGTGTAATCGGACGCTCTGTCAAAGCAGGAACATACGCCTCTGAAGACGTTCCGAATACTTGCAAGTCACGATTAGAGACTAGATGCTTAACCTGACTAAACGCACCAAAGCCACCATTGATTTCAATGCCATCATTATCTCGTGCATCATTCAAAGCAAAGTTAAAGTAGTCAGCAGACTTGGATGCCCAAAGAAAGTCTGGCTGAGAAGGTGTGCCACCAAACCACAGTCTATTTTCGTGGAATGTTACCGCTTGAGGGAATCCTCGTACAGTTGAGTAACTTTGTTCTTGAAAGTCTGTAGTCGCTCCGGTGCTTGCGACACGAGGCGATCCACCACCAATCTCACTTGAATTGGCAGTTGCACCCGCCGTAATCTCGTAAGTATTGTCATCAATAATTTCAGCAATCGTCCGACTACCATTAATAGAGTTTGCATTAATACCGCCAACAGTATCAGCACGATCAATAGTAACAGTGGCACTTGCCGATAGGCCGTGATTAGGATGTGTGACAACCACTCTATTACTGCCATTGACCGTGTGGAGAGCATCAATAGATAGTTGCTTTCTAATCGTTCCATATACTGTAGCCGTAACCACTGTAGAACTTGTGAAGGCTGTAATTTCGCAATGGGTGTCATGTATTTTAATATACGATCCAACATGGTCACTCGTAAAATATGCAGAACTTGTTGTTAGTGTAACACCAGTTCCACTTGTTGCAGAGGGTGTAATAGTAACGCCATTACCTTGAAAATCATAATAAGGCTGACCAACTTTTGTGTTACCAGCAAAGGTATCAAACTCAAAGTTTTCTACCTGAAAGGTAGTCAGTCCAGTTCTTACAATAACTCGTGGTGCAAACTGAGAGTGACACACAAACATAAAGTCACCATTAGTTGCATAAGAAAACTGCTCAAGACGCGCTGTTGTCCAAGGCAGGGCGGCAGAGTTTACATCCTGAGTAATCGTTTGGATGCTAGTTACCGCACCAGTAGTAGGGTTAATTTGGAATACTTCTAATCTAGCGTTGCTAAATGCAAAGATATACCTTTCGTCATCAGAAAAAACAAAAGGCTCAAGGCGCAACTCAAACCTACCTGTAGATACAGCAGGACTGCTAAATGCCGCAATCCGGCTCGTGCCGGGGCGTTTCTTCAGACCACCCTCAGTAAGAATGGAAAGATTCTTAATTGTGCTAGCACCAGCTTTGTATACTTCAGTATCTACACGGGAGGTAAACGAGGGACTCAGTTCGCCAAACTCAAAGCTGTTGATAGGAATCTTTATCCTTTGCATCAGCTTCTCCTTTCAGCAGTAAACCTCGATGTTGCAAGTTTGCGAGAAGTCTGTTGCTGACTATCAAGTGACCTTGCTTTACGCATGGCAACTTCATACTTGCTTTCCATAAGTTGTATTAGATTTGGATCTCGTGCAATGCTTCCGGCAAATACAGAAGCCATTGCGTACTCTACCGCAATCGTAAAGTAAGAAGGCCAGTCAATCTCAAGTGCGCGATATGTATAATCAGCAATCACAACCTGACCAGAACTAATATCAGAAAATACTTTGTCACCATAAACCTGATATTCAAAGATTATATCACTTACAGTGAGAGCGTGGAGCATAAGCAAATCGCTTGGAAGCTGGTGCGCTATATCATAACGACCACTAGGAGCGTTGGTAAGTTCGCTCAGTTGCTTTTGCTCAGTTGCAAATCTCCAGCGAGAAGAGCAAAGGTTTGTACGAGCAATATCCTCATACATATTTACAGCAACCAGTGACTCAGTAGTACCATCATCAAATGAGGTAATAGGCTCTGCCCCGATTAGGATCAAAGCCCTTGCACAAATATCAATAGCTGAGTTCGATGCTGTAGATGCCATAATAGGTCAGAGGGGGGATTGCTCCCCCCTCATCCTTATTAGTCACTGTCTGTCGCGGTTACAGTCAGACCATCAACTACGTCAATAGCTGATGCCGTTACTGAGTTTGCGTAAGTCAGTGTCACAGCAGGTGTACCACCTGTTGAAGTTACAGCAACGATTACATCATTTGCACCGATCATGCCTACTGCATCATTAAAATAATTTGCAGTATTTACAGTAGCAATAGTATCAGTGGTTGTGTAGTGCCACAGGTTTACACCTGAAGCTGATGCAAGGTTGGTAAGTCCAGAAGAAGCGTATGCCATAATCAGTCCCCTTAGTTATTGTCAAGAACTTCATAGACACCATTGTCATCAATAACAATAGCACCCATGGACATGTGAGCAGTTACCAGATGGGCTACTTTCTGTGGAACATAGTTCACTTCAGTAGATACATCTGAACCAACAGCAAGACCAACAGCAGAGGTGTGATAAGCAAAAGACTTACCAGCAGATACGGCTGAAGTTGAGAATACCTTGAAGCCAAGGAATTCTTTCATGGTCATGCCACCAGCAAACGGAAGATTCTGCTCACCTACAAAGTCGCTAGAAGCAAACTCTGTAATGTTAAACAGATCAGCGTAACCCTTCGAGTTCATCGCAAGGTAACGTCCACCGTCCTCTGGAATGTCAGCACCGCCAAAGGTTTCAAAGAGTGACAACAGGTCAGCTTTTTCAAGAGCCGAGCTTGTGTCGTGGATTTGTGTGCTGTTAGCACCAGCATCCATAGCAGTAATCAACAACTCGTCAGTCTTACGACCCAGAGCATATGCCGCCGATTGAGCAACAGCTTGACGCTCATCAATGTTTGTTTTGAGTTCGTCAAGTTTGTCGATGTATTCGGGAGCAAAATGATCCGTCAGAGTTGCGGTTACATTTGTATGTACAAGCTCCATGCTTGTTACATCACCGTTCCGAGATTTGGTGTTGGCAACGCCTTTACCAATTTTCTGGAAACGAGCAGTTGAACCAGTGACATTGGTTGCTTGGCGCACAGTGTTACGAAGTTTAGACCCCATACGCTGATAAGCAAGATGCACTTCAGTTTCAAACTGCGTAATAAAGGCTTGGTCAATAGTATTAGCCATCTTTACAGTCCTTAAAAAAGTTACAATTACAGTTCAGGATTGGTTGTCCGTCATCGCCTCATCTAGTTATCCCAAGGGGGCTATCAGCTACATACGGGCCTATCACAAGAGATAATGCCTGATTAGTTGCATTTTTGCAACCTATTTGAATAGCTTTCTAAACCCTTCATCCACTTCTTTAATGAAGGCAGGATCACGCTGGGTTGGATTCCAATATCTCGGATCCTTCATCATTGTGTTCAAATCATCCTGTGAAAGACGAGATGGGCTGACAGCATCACTGGATATAGGTGTTTCATTCAAAGCGTTCATCACTGTTTCTAGCAGAATAACACCATCACCAGTTTGTCCAATACGCATGATTTCTGACCCTAGATTTTCAGGAAAAAACTTCTGCGCCCACAGACCAACAGCCTCAATACGGGCATTGGCGTTTTCGCCTAGCTTTTTACTTTCCTCTTCAATGTCCGGGCCAGAAGGAACCATATTAATAATATCCTGAAGACCAGTCTCAAACTCTTCCTGATTAAAACCGTTCTTATGGGCAAACTCCCCATACTTCTCCAAAAACTCATAACTAAGTTCCTCGCCTTCTGCCATATATTCTTCAGGAACTTTGTACTCACCAGCCGCTTGAGGCACACCCTCAGTTGCGGCAGTCTCCAGTTCCTCAATAATAGAAGTGCGTAAGTCTTCCTCGCTTTTACCCAGCTTGCTTTCCAAAGAAGAGTAAGAATTAACCAGATCCTCTGGTGTGTTAAACTTTTCTGGAAGCCACTCTGGACGTTCTACAGCTACGGCTTCAGGTGTTTCTGCTACTGCTTCAGCAGGAGCTTCCGCATTATCTGTTGCTTCACTCATTAGATTTTACCTTTTCTGCATGTTTGATGCGCCTCTCAATGAGGCCAACTAAATAACGCTGACCCTCAAGATGTCTGAGTTCAGCGTCACTAATGTTCGGCCCACTCACAGCTTCAATGGTTATTGAGCGAAAGTAAGACAGAACTTCTTTGCCAAGATCGTCCGTAAACAATGCTTGAATATTTTGAGATATCTTTTCATCTACCGCTTTAGGGCGCGGAAACCCATCAATAGATATGTTTGACATTTATTGTTGCGGTGGCAGAGCCGCTTGTTGCTGTTGCATCATTGCCGCCATTTGTTGCATCTGCTGACGCTCTGCCTCATCCCTTACCAGTGTGTCTGGAACCCCAAACTTCTTGGCAAGGTAAATCGCCGCCTCCTCTGAACTAACTAGCATATTGACCATCTCAGGCCCAAAGCGAACAGCAACCATTTCAAGAAAACGATCCACTGTTCCAATATCTTGATTAGCCTGTGCCTGTGCAAGTGGTGATACACTGCGAACCTTTACCTCTCTTCCGTTCACATTCGGAAGGTCGATGCGCCCCTGCTTTTTCAAAATAAATACTACACGTTGCAAGATGGGCTGAACCATCTCTGCCATCAAACGACCAAACGCAGAGCCAATTCTGCGCGACAGGTCAGCCATTCTTTCGGCAACCTCTGTTGCTGTAGCTGGTGTTTTGTTTGGATCACCAAGCATATCATTATACAGCGCACGTTTGATGTTTAGGCGCATATCGTTCAGCACCAGATTAGCAACGTCAAAACTTCCTGCTGGCTGGATTGGTTGCAAGCCGCCCGTTCCCGGTGCCTTTGGTATAACAGTTCCGGGAACAAGGTTAATGGTATCAACATTAATAACACCATCATCATCCATCTGATAGATGCCAGAGATAGCCATCTGAGCGTTTTCCAGAATCAACTCAACAGTAAGGTTAGTTGTTTTGATAGCACTCAAAGCATTGACCAACGGCCCACGCCCATAAGTTTCGCCAGCCGCTTTTGCCCAACGGAAGGGAATAAATGGATTAGAGCCAACACCATTAAACTCAGAAGTAAAGATCATCTCCTGAGACTGTTGCTCAATCACATAGTAACCAAAACGTTCTTCATTGGGCTTGTCGTACAAACGACACACAACCTCAAGGAGTTTGCACTTGCCCTCTGGGTCTTGTTGCATCTTTTTAGCAAGATTTGTAGATATGGTTGCCTTCTTATAGACATGCGGAATATCAGAATAGCGCATCTCACGCTCACGATACACATGGTCAATCACATCATCTGGCCCCGATTCAAGAACAATCTGAGGCATAGGCACAGCACTAAACTTAACAGGATGCACTGCGTCACCTTCATTAATCATCAGGCAAGCAGTACCTACAGCAAGATCCAAGAAGCACTCATGTATCTCTTGACCAAAGTTTGAGTTCTGCAATACCTCAAAGATATACTCAGTTACTTCATCCAGCTTGTTATTGATTTCATCCTGCTCTTCAGCAGGAACTTCGCTTCCTGAAACAAGGTCTGCCCAACGCGCAAAGTTTGGGACAAGGCCAGACTGCAAGCGAGATGCAAACTCTTGAGTTCCAACCACGGCGGTTTCATCAAATATTCTTTCATCTCTGCGTTGCCCCGGAGCCTCAAAATAATACCCACGCCGTTGAGGAAGCGCATAGTCATAGCACTCCTGAAACAAGTCCTCAAAAACTGCACGTTCAGCTTTTGCTTTTTTGTACTTTTGAAGAAACTTTTTTGTCTGTTCTTTATGCATTAAAATACTGGTCAAAGAATCCAAGACCACCCTTCTGTCCAGTCACAAGGGATTTGCGACCCCTGCGGCGTTTTATACGAGCAACATCTTCTTCAAGACGCTCTTGCTTGGCCTCTGATTTAACTTCTGTAACTTTCTTTTCTTCTTCTTTTCTTTGTGCCTCTGCCGCTTCCCTAGCCTTTGCTGACTCAGCTCGTATCTCAGCTAAACTTTTACGCTGATCTTCCAAAGATAGACGTTGAGCCTTGAGTGCCTCTTCCTGCTGTCGCATTGCGGCATCGGCGGCCTTTCGTTGGCTTCGTATACCTTCATAGGTAGCACCCATGTATAAAAGGCTTGGTGCGGCTTTTACTACTCCTTCAAAGAATTTTTTCCAACTCATAACTTACCTCAAGCAAAGTAGCGATCAAAGAATCCGCGACCACGCCCCGGAGCCGCAGAAGTACCACGCCGACCACGAGTACCACGGCTAGTCATTCTTACAGCCATACTACTTGCTTTATCTACAGCCGCTTGCCTTCTGCGGTTTTCTATTACACCGGGAACATCCTTGGCTTCTTCTACGCCATACTCTTCAATACGCTCTTCTTTTTGTTCTTGTGCTTCGATTTGTTCTTGAATCTGTTTTTGTTCTGCTTCAATTCTTTTTCTTTCAGCTTCTTGTTCTGCTCGAATTGCATCTTCTTGTGCTTTTACTTGTGCATTATAGCCAGCAGTATATTTATCAAGCTCTTGTTGAGCCCTACCTATTGATTCGGGATTAATATATCTAGCTCTGAAATCTCCAGTTGGATTTCTTCGGATGCTTTCAAAAAGACTTCGCATTTGCTGAAGTTCTCTTTGACGCTCCTGTATGCCTTGAATTGTATA
>VMHT01020725.1_pt1 | contig 15790 bp, 10 predicted proteins | sample 4693611 | NCBI WGS metagenome assembly VMHT01 (sample SAMN12280063, study PRJNA550983) | marine metagenome | isolation source: seawater sampled from same location over 5 years 0.02-0.2 micron viral filtrate | place: USA: collected off the coast of southern California halfway between the port... ... | reverse complement strand
CTTCCCAAAACTGGAGATCCAGAGCTTGGCCTTTACAATGCTGGCTCTTGTTACTACCACCAATGGTAGAATTGAGTACTGGGCTGCGATAACCAGAACTAATGCGAATAGGACCCAAATCGTCTCGCATCGGTTGTACAATTTGCGTAATAAGATGCTGAATGTTTTGTAAGTGTTCTTTATCTGGTCCATTGTTTATTCCTAATCTTACTGCAGTACTACTTCTAGTAATCTCTGACAGTACAAAGTTTTTACTTAATCTCATATATCATAAAATAGTTTAGTCTTAATACTATAATCACTGTAAATAATTACTTCTTAGCTTGCTCTATTTCTAAAACTTTAACAACATCTTTTAAGTACTCTACATCTTCCTGTAGATACTCTATTTTTAAATCTTGCTTAGCGTCGTCTGGTAAAGCTCCCATTTCTCCACGAGGCCATTTAATTCTAAACTCCTCATTTAATTGTACGGCATCTTGCATACGAACAACATCTAGCTGTAGTTGATCTATTTCAGCTGTTAACGTAAACCATATACCAGCTAATGAAGTTATTCCCATTACAATACCTACTAAGCTTTTAATATCTAAGTTTATCTTAGATCCTTCTGTTATATCTAACTTGTTATCCTCCATACTAGCTAATTATCAAAGTTAAATCTGGTAATGTACCAGAGTTTGTTATTTTTAATTCGTACACTAATGAATCGAACGGTATACTATCATTTAGTAGTAGTGCTACACCTGTTGGTATAACTACGTTTTTAACGAAGTAGTGCTGATTAGTGCCATCATCTAAAAATAAAGATACCGTAGCTTCATTAACGCTGTTATTAGATATTTGAACTCTAGAAATACCTCCTTTACCCGATGCTTTAAGCGTTAAAGTTGTTGTTGTTGCCGTTGTTATATTATTATACTTCGCCATAATTATTATTCTCCTTTTTGATCTTTTAAAATTTCATTTAAAACATCTACTAAATTATTAACTAAAGCCACTAACTCTTCGTGAGTACAGTCATTCATAGCTTTTTGTATACTCTTATTTACACCTGGTGTAAAGAGTTCTTGTATATCTTCTGGTATGTAATTGTTAAGCATATATAGAGGCTGTTAATTGAATATATCTTGTTGTCCTGTCTGCACCATCTCTTTTAAACGCTAAGAATAGTAAGTCTCCTTCGTTTACTCCTGCAGATGTCGCTATTAAATCTGCATTGTAGTGTAAATCTGTAGTACTTATAGAAATGTTAACAGTTCCTAGCTGTGTTAAAACTATACTGCTAGAGCTACCGTTAGGTCTTGTACCCTTTAGTAAGTACATGTCTACATTATCTGTACTAGAATCATTCTTAACACTAGCTTTTACTTTTATTGTATCTGTGGTTACTGGGCAGATCATTCCTGTGTGAGAGTATCTATCGTCTAAATAACTTTTACTTGTTAATCCGTAGTTCCAAGCATAATAATTCCATCCATAACTAGCGTGACCAAAATAATACCTACCAGTCCAATACGCAGAAATTCTAGTAGAAAGGCTACCTATACAAGTTGTAGGAGTTGGTATGTCTGATGTAATAAACCTTCTGATCTCGTCAAGCTCTTGAGACATCTGCTCCATTTGATATAGAACAGGAGCTAAAGTCTCAAAAGAATCTTCATCATCCAAGTACTCGTTTTCAGTAAACTTAGCCTGCATCTTACTTAACTTGATAGAGTCTACTTTGTCAGAGTCACTACCAGTAGTAGAATATATTCTATGATGTTTTTTATCCGCTAGCGCCATAATTATGTTGTTGTATTGTATTCTAAAACTACACTCATAGTAACCCCGTAGAGAGCATGACTATCTGTTCTTCTTATCGCTATAGTTTGACCCTTAGTAAAAACCCAATCAGAAGCACAATCTCCAACCATAGAGTTGTTATAAGATGTTAAAACTAGATCAGTACCTACTTGATCCGATAAAGGATCGTCATCTCCATTTACATACAGCTCAAATGTAGACGTTGCTGGAGTTGCAGTACCTTGATTCCAAGATGTTATTCTAGTTACCTTACCATCAAAAGGAACTACAAACATTGTAGTGTAAGATGCTGTACTTAAACTAGTGCTTTCACTTGTGGTTGCTCCACTTATAGGAACGTAAATTGCAGAAGTAGAGCTACTCCAGTAAGCAGCAGTCTTAACGTCTATAAAGTTTGTAACTCCAGTAAGATCACCTCCAATAGCTAACTTACCAGACACGGTAGTTAAAGAGTTAGACCCATTAGCTATAGTAACATCTATTTCGTCTTCAGCGTCTCCATCTTCAATTAAAATACCTGTTTGTATTTCACCATCGTGGGAAGCGATTTGAAATCTAAGTTGACCACCTTCATTTCCTGCAGCTGTCTCCTCAGTAAGGGCTAATATTCTAGCGTATATAGTCTCGCTACCCCCAGAATCCCTAGCATTAAAATCTAATCTACCTATATCAGAGTTGTCTGCATTAACAGAGTTTCGAAAAAACTCAAATACTGGAGGGCCGTAAGTTGCAGTCTGAGTGTTTTGCTGTAAAGTAATAGCAGGTTGACCTAACTGAGTACCATACATAGTCATAACACCAGCTTCATCTACTACAACTATATCTTCTTCCCCTCCTGAGCCAGTTCGTTGTATTTTTAAATCTCTGTTAGCATTGTTATTGCCATCTATAATAAGATTTATATCGTTTTGACTTCTTATATTTATATCACCATCAGTACCGTAACTCCATAGTTGATTCGTATATATAGTGTTAGGTGTCTCTAGAGCACCAGTTAAGGTTGTTATACCTGATCCAAATGTTAAACCTGAAGCTAAACTAATACCACTAATTTGATTACCTTTCACCGTTAGGTCACCTTCAATAACTAAATCTCCATCTTGGTTTAAATTAGCTATCTCAGTAAACGTCCCCATATTACCACCATCTCTAAAAGAGAAATATTGAGCAGTTTCATTGTTATCTACATCTAAAGTAAACTGTATATTACCACCAGCTTTTAATTCAAAATCTGTATTATCATACCCACTAATTGTATTAGTAAAGAAATTTTCAGAAGCTTTTAAAACGCTGTTAGAAGTATCTATCATTACAGTCCCAGCAGATGATTTTATAGTATTACCATCAAGCTTTAAATCACCATCTATAGTAATGTTACCTGCACCCTCTACCGCTGCAGCTACAGTTGTAGTTTGAGCTACGTTAGAAGAGTTACCTACAAATATATTACCACTATTTAAGTTAGGTACATCATTAGATCTACCAGTTGCAACAACTTCGACCTGCCCGTTATTAGCGTTAGATCTAGCTACGGTACCCACATTTTGAATTAAGTTAGCTTGAGTTGTTGGCTTAGTGTTCGTTAGCCCTCCACCAACTGCAACGTATAAGGTATCTCCAACTGAATACGAAGACGTATTTAAGTCTACTAAGTTACCTATACTTATAGCATAACCATCAGCGTTATGAACGTAGTCAGCGTCAGCTAAACCGAAAGCTGGCATATGAGCTGAATTACTAGCATCTGCTTTTGCTACTATAACTGGTCCCACTGATCCGTGATAACTTTTTATATACACTGGATCCCCTTTAGATACACCGTTGGTTTCATCAAACCTAACAGGTAATCTAACTTTAGCAGCCTCTCCGTTACCTCCACCACTACCAAGTGAGTTAGTCTTTATTTGACCGTCGGGATCTACAACTAAAGCTGTCGTAGACGCACTGCCCTCTAAGTTCTCTATATAAACTTTACCTCTAAACCTAGATATTAAATCCCATATGTGTTGTCCTATCCACTTCATATACTATATAATTACTGGTGAGCGTAACATCTTTTATTTTTATTGGTAGTTAAATTTTTACATCTTCTACCATCAGACTTCTTAGCTCTACATCTTAACTTTTTAATACCTTTAGCCTTATCCTCTTCAGCTTTCTTCTTTTTCTTTTCCTCTCTTTTCTTTTTAGCTTTATCCTTACTTTCCTGCTTCCTTTCTTCCTTAACCTCTTCCTTAGCTTCCTCAAGTTCAGTATCCTTAACACCAAGGCTCCACTTGTCCCAACCTAGAGCCAAACCTATTCTCTGCCATAACTCATTATTAGTGTTAGCTGCTTCTTTAAGGTTGTTAGCTTTGTTAAGTAATCGAGCCGCTGGAGCGTTAGTAGTAGCCTCTATTATATTAGCAAACACATTCCACTTTGGATTATTAATACCGTGGCCCATTTTCTTCATGACGTCTTTATTGTAGTCATAAGTCTTTATAGCACTCATTATTTTTCTAACCTTAGTACCAATAGGTGGGGATAGGTTTATTATCTCTTGCGTGATTTTAGAAAGATCTTTTCTACCGTATGGCTTTTGTCTTTCCTCGTTCCACTTCATCAAAGTGTTTTTAATAGTAGCAACTGCGGCACCGTAAACACCAGTACCTCTAAGTAGTGTATCCATTACACCGTTAGCTACTCTAAGCTCTTTCTTTTTCTTTTCTTCTGTAGCTTTCTCATCCTCTTCATCACTACCAAATAAGGTAAACATCAAAGCTGTCTGAAGCGTACCGAATATAATATTCTGAGCTACACCATAATAGATAACTCTAGACATATTAGCTTTAAAATCACCTCTACCATTTACAATATCTGACAAAGCTTTTTTAGTTAACCTAGTCATCTGCATTGGAGTGTTAGCCCAAGCAAGTATAAGTCTACCTAATGTGCTAGCTTGTTGCTGTGATATTAAGTCAGGTCTAGAAGACTGCTGAGTTTCCTCAGCTATCTCTTGGAAGTCTAAGAACGCTTGGTCTTCAGCTTCTTTTTGGGACTTACCTTCTTTTAAATACTTATTAACTCTATTTCTATAATAAGTAGAACCACCCATAGATATAGCGAAACTATCTGCTACTTGAGTAGGAGTAAAACCTAATTGTAGTAAGTATGCTATAGCAGCTTGAGCTTTGTTCTTGCCTTGAGCAAATGCTTCCGTAAGTTCTGAAGCTGATACATCAATCTTTAAACCAGCACGTCTCTGCTTTAACATGTCTGAATTATAGATAGTAGCAAAGTCTTTCCAAAACTGTTTTTGATTAGCAAAAGCTTTAGCAGCCGCAAATATATTGTTATCCTCAAAATTTAAGAAGTTAACTGTAGACAGTGTTTGAAGTACCGCTGATCTACTGTTAAAGAACATTACAGCTCCAACAGATCCGTTAATCCAGTTTAGAAAGTTGTTTACAGTTCTATCGTTACCGACAGGTCTATTAGTACCTGTTTCCATTCTAAATAAGATAGCTTCTAAGGCATCTCTATACTTAGAGCCATATATAGACTCTATTTTGTTTAAGTTCTCCTTAGAGAATACTAAGTCTTTATTCTCTATCCACTCAGCTAAGTATTCAGCCCTGTTAACTTTAGTTACTACATCAACTAAGTCAGATGCTATAGACTGAGTAATCCAGTATTCTTTAGGTTTTATATAACCATCTGGTCTTCTAGATATTCCACCCAATATAGAAGCAAACTGAGCTACGTTTTCGTTACTATTAACATAGTTTAGTAACATACTTTTATTCTTATCAGATATTCCAGGTATTTCAAAACCAGCTTTATCCCATAAGAATACTCGTATAGCATTGTCTACGGTAAATTCGGTACCACTTATTTTATTGGTAAGTGATCGTACAACATCTGGATAAGCTTTCTTCAAGGCTGTATACTCCTCAGTCATAGCTTGCTTTACAGAATCTAACTCCCTTATACCCTTGCTAAACGGTTTAAACAAGTTTTCACCAAACCATTTAAGATCTGCCTCACCTTGCTTACCTTTACCTAAGAACTTATACATTAAACCTTTAAAGTCCTCTGCTGAAGGTGGTATAAAGAAAGCAAACTTACCCCGTTTAGCACCTCTAAGTGTAGCTTCGACAGCGTCAAATGTAGTATCAGCATCAACACCTTTAGTGCGCTCAAGCATTTTGTTAAAGTCTTGGCTAGCTGTTTTACTAAACTTAATTCTAGCTTGTACAACTTTTGATTTAATATCTAGAGCATCAAGTACTTGCTTTACAGCTTTCACATTAGGTAAAGCGTCATCTACAAAGTACATGTCATTGTAACCTTCAGCATACTTTTGTAGCATCCACTCACCCTTAGCCTCACCTTGACTTTTACCTAGACCAGTTATATTCTCTAAAGGTATATTAACACCTTTGCTTTTCAACCACTCATGTATAGGTTTAGCGGCTTCTTGCATGCGAGCTGTAAGTACGAACACATTATCTGGCCCATATTTTTCAACTTGGTTCTTCATCTTTTGTAGTAGAGGTCCATCAATACCACCTCTAACATTTACAAAGTCTGAGAAGTCAAACTCATAACCTTGTTCAGCAAACTTAGGCCCTTTCAGTGGCCAGTCTCCACTGCTTATCTTAACAGTCTCACCATCTTTCTTAGCAATTATAAAATTCTTACCGTCTATAATTAACGTCTCGTCAAAATCAAAAGTAGACATACCTTTAGGCTTAGAGTACTTAACCATAGTCCTACCTATAAGCTGTTGACCTTTAGTATCTACGGTATTAGATACTAGTAGGTTACTAGCCTTAACAAAGTCTTCACCTATAATTTTTCCTTTTTCACCGGTCTTTATACTAACCAAAGGCACCATATTTTTCTCACCTAAGGTTTGTCTATTAAAATACCTCTTCCAATTTGGGTCACCTTTTTTGTATGTTACGGGTAGGAAATCTCTAAGACCGTTAGCTATTAAAACCTTATCCATTGTCTTAGGTATAATAGCTACTTCGTAGTCGTTAAAAAAGTCTTCACTTATCTTACCATCGTTGATGTAAGACTTAACCATTTCAAGTATCTTAACATTAGTAGGTATTATATGTTCGTACTCAGTAAGCTTACCCATTTGTTTGGAAGGTATATTTTCCACGCCTTTAGCTATATAAGCTAGGTTAGCTGCTCTTTTCATAGGTGAATTCATGTTAGAGCCAAACATTCTAGTTAACATAGCTAAATCACCGTAATCTAAGTTGCCATCGTTTATATTACTAACATAGTAATCCATTAAAGCTTTAACCGACTCTCTGGCTTCCTCAGCCTGCTTTAACCTACCTTTATAGTCTTGATCTTTTACAGCGTCAGCAGACTTCTCGCTAAATGTCTTTGTGTTAACATCCTTGAAATCTTGCTTTGCGTAACCTAATAAGCTATAAAAATCATCGACATTCATAAACACTTGACCTCTATTCGTGCCAAGGTCTTTACCTTCTAAAGCTACTACACTACCATCTTCATTCACAGTTACGCTGCCGTCTCCTATTTTAGAAGCGCTAGCGTACATGCCTTTATACATTGTAGCTACGTATCTTTTTATTTTAGCATCAGACCAACCTAAATCCTCTTTAGCATGTTTTATAAACGATGAAAAAGCTTGACGAGCTCTAGCGACTCTTTCAGGCGACTTAAATAGCTCTCCAATAGTTTTGACACCTGGTAGTTTATCACCAAGCAACTGTAGTATACCTTTGTCAAGAACATCAGCTTCTATATTTTCTTTTATAAATTGAGTTAAGTCAACGTCTACCTTTACCTTACCTCTTTTTGTTTCTAGTTTACTATAAGCGTCAGCATACTTAGCTATATTTTTAGCAGCTGCATTTAGTTCTTTAACATCTATACTAGGGTAAATGTCTTTCATTACATTACGTATAGACTTCCAATCTCTAACTAAAACTTTATTACCTTTAATAGCTTCTAGAACTTGATCTAAACTACTAACAAAAACATCAGCGTTACCTTTAGATATACCTACAGCTAGCTTAACTCTACTAAACTTAACGTTAGGGTTTCTATCTATTTGCTTAGCTACTATAGCTAATTCATTTTCTAATTGCTCTAAGCCCTGTAGCTCTAGTATGCCTTTTCTTTTATTTTGAACGTCAGGTTGTTGCAACACCTCTGATGTAGCATCGAACGCAAGCTCAACACCCATTTCCATTGCTAACTTATCTTTACGGGTACCTAACGTAGAACCGCCGACCTTGTAGCCAAGTACTGACTCCATATTCTTACCTCTATAGAAAGCCATAATCTTATCCACACCTGGGAAAGATTTCTTAGTATGCAACTGTGGACCAGATAACCTATTAGTATCCTTAGGTAATTTACCCTCACTAACTAATTTATCAACCTCTACGGGTTTTGTTATGCGTCTAGATTCTGTAAATATTCTTTGTTCAGGTTTTAAGTTACGTTCCATCTGAACTAGAGTCTCAACAGGTAGAGCTTTGAATATAGCCTTAGAGTGGTTACGTAAAAATAAGTCGTAGTCAGATCTACCACCCATTAAATCTTGTATGGGTTTTTTAAGTTCAGTTCTAAAAGCTTTTTCTAAAGCTGCTCTAAATTTTTTAGACTCTACTTCAGGTAACTTAGTACCAAAAGTTTTAACAACAGCATCTTTAACTGTGTTAATCATCTTATCATCTAGCCTAATCTCACGACGTAATCTTGACCTCTCTTCAACCTCTGTTTCAGATAGACCTATCTCGTCGATACGTTGCATTTCAGTGTCTGTATCAGCCTCTATTTGAACGATAAGAGCTCCTTCAGAAGTTGTAGCGTCTATATCTACAGCTCTACTTTCTTCTGTTGCTTTATATTCTCTGTTGTAAACGTTACCAGCTTTGTTAGCTATCTGTGAATTAACCCAACCAAATAGACTGTCGTTAGATTCAGGTTTAAAGTTGTTAACATGTGAAGTAAGTTCTGCATACACCTTTTGTATAAACTCTTGTGTATCAGAATAGCTCATCGGCACTTTAAGCTTAGCTGCTATAAGACCATCAAACATCTTATTATTTTGCATCTCGCTTAGAGCGAAAGCAGCACCACCACTTTTCCAAGTTTCGTTGTCCCAACCCATAGGAGCACCTAAGTCATCCACCTCAGGTTGAATATCTTTAGAGCTTTTTCTAACTACTTCAGCTTTCTTTTGACTAGCTTGCTCTACCAACTTACCTTTAACACCCTCTTTAGCTACTTTTATTATAGCTTTACTAGTCTTACCAGACTTTATACTCTCGTTATAATCTTTTATAAAATTATAAACATCTCTACCAGTATTAAACTCTACTTCCTTTAAGCCCGTATCTTGTAGAAATCTTCTTACTATATCACCTACTTTAGTAAAGAAACCTTCATTAAACTTTAAGTCACCATTTATAATGCTTTCTGACATTATCGTTATAGTCTCCTCACCTATATTAACATCTCCTTCGTAAGCACTAAGTCTCTGTTTTAACCTTGTTTGATCTCCAGACAAGCTGCTAACGTATTCATTTAAAGCTTTAGATAAAGAGTTACCCGTCTCGGGATTATTCTTTATAGTAGTATTTAGTACGGCATGTAAAAACTCATGAGCAGCAGTACCAACAGCTGGTTTATCTTTATTTAATACTATCTCGTAAGAACCATCTTCGAATTGGTTTATAAAACCATACTCATTAGACGCTACAGTGGATTGTTTTATAACATTACCTTCATCGTCCTTAGTTTCACCCAAGTCCATTTGAGATATTTCTTCAGAAGTTTTTCTAGTAACTTTACCTTTTACACCTTGCTCTTCTAACTCTTTAACTTGACCCTCTACTATAGTATTGTATATTTCTGCTCTATTGTTTTCAAAAGATTTTTGAAGACCTTCTATAGCTATAGTATAATCAGTTTCACTTATTAAACCTTGGTCGAACTTTTTGTTTAATTGAGTTATCCTAAAAGACGTAACGTCAGCTAAGTCGCTTAAACTTTCTATCTTACTTATAGACTCGCCGTTAAGTGAATCGTATATCTCCCTACCCTTTTTTACCTTATCATTTAGGCTGATTTCAATGTCATTTATTCTTTGTTTTAAACCAGCTTTAACGTCTTCATCTTTAGAGTTGTTAAATCTCTTTTTTAAATCAACTAATTGATTTAAATCTTTTGATACATCTAAGTCATCAACGCCTTTTCTAATACCTGCTAAACCCTTGACTGATCTAGCTGAACCTCTCAACCCTGCACCACCGAAAAAACCTTGTAAACCACTTTCTATACCCTCTGGGCTAAACATACCTTTTATAACTGAAGAAGGTAAGCTAGCGCCTTTATCTTCAGCCAACTCTTTATTGTAGACTTCAAAACCGTGTTGAGCCATCTCTGTAGTAGCTTCTGTTTTACCTACTGAAAATAAATCTAACCCAGTTCTAACATTTTTATTATACTTATGCGATTTAAGTAGGTTGCTACCAACAGCCTTGTTAACGCTTTTACCAAAAGGCTTAGTAAGTTTACTTAAACTAAACAACTCTAAACCTGCTTGTACAGCCGCTATTTGAACTGGAGCATCAACATCAACGTCACCATCCTTTAGTAACTCGTCTAAAGTTTTACCTTGCTTATCAGCTTTTATCTTATTAGCTTCTATAAAGTTATCAGCGGCAAACTCCATAAAAAACCCAGTACCTAAAGTACCTATATTATAAGCTGCGGAACCTAATACACCTACAACTGCACCTGAAGCTACTGATATGTAATCAGCAAAACTATCAGCCTCTCCAAATGTCATGGTAGCTTTAGTGGATTTTTTTTCTTCTTCGAAGTTCTCTATAATTTTAAGAAAAGTATCAGAGTCTGTTGGGTTATAGTTCTGAAAGAAGTTGGGGTTAGCTTCTTTCCACTCCTTCATTTTACCTTTACCAAACACGTTTTCGTATATTATAGATGAAGCTATGTTTAAACCAGAGTAAGCACCTAATGTGCCTTTCTCAGCAGCTTCCTCAACGCTGTTTTCTTCTTGAGATATACCCCAAAACTCACCAATATCCCCAGTCATTTCGAAACTGTTTGATAAACTATTGGTAAAGTTCTGCCAAGGGCTTATTTCTTCTTGTTTATTTTTTTGTGAATCCGAGGAAGTAGTCCCCGATTGTGAATCCGATGCTGAAGGTTTCTGTTCTGTCGCCACATCTATCGCAGAACTCATTTGCTTTCCCTCTTGTATTCGATCTAGTTCTGTTTCTCTAACTTGACCTCTTACAGATTTAGTACCAGTAGTCAGTACTGCTTCAGGGTATTTAATTAAAAAGTCTTCTTTTTTATTTGGTGAGACTTTAAACTTCTTACCATTAAACTCATAAATTTCAAACATAGCTGTATCGTTAGTTACCCGTAATTAAATGTTTATTATTTTTTTCTTTGTCTTCTCTTTCTATCAGCTGACAGTATCTCGCTACTATCTACATCTACCTTAGTGGTTTCTTCATCATAAAACTCCTCATCAACCTCACTATTATTATTACTTACAACTACCGCTGGTTTAATGTTAAACCCATTTAATTGCGCGGTTAGATCAGTGAAGTAATCGGCTAGCATGTCTTTTAGTATCTTAGGGTTATCTTCCAAACTATTAACTAAATTAACTCTCTCTTCTTTACTCAACTCGTTGTCCGAATTAGTATCGAATTGCTTGAGCATTTCAGGTGTTATACCTAATTGAGAATATGTTTTACCATCTGTAGCGTTTAATAAATCTTCTTTAAACGATGTATCTCCAACATGTACATCATTCATCAATGATTTTAAATTTTTAGATCTATCTATATATTTAGAGTATGTTTTACGTACAGTAAAAGTGTCGAACCCATCCTCAGGATAATCTTCTTTAGCGACATTAACTGCAGCATCGACTGCATCGAAAACATTAGTAAAAGCAGTGTCTTTTCTACCACCTTCTACAATTTTACTTATTTCAGATACAGTCTTGAACTTACCGTCGATCTCCATACCAATCCTACCGTCTTTCATTTTCATGAATTTACTAGGATTACTAAGAGCTTCAGTAATTTTTTTACCATCATAACTATTAGTAAATGCTACAGACATTTCACCAGCAAGGCCAGCGTGTACTTCTTTCAAGTTTTCAAAAGCATCGTAATCTTCATACATTTTATTTAGCTCTTGACGTATCATAGCCTTACCCTTATCGTCAGCATCTAAATACCTTTGCTTACCTTCTTGCAAATTATCGTACAAAGAACCTAGCTCTTCACCTTCCAACTCTGAACCTTCAACTATCTGGTTAACATAAGAGTCGTATTGCTCGCTAGTCTTGTTTAAATCCTGTATTTCTTTATCAACTAAGTCCATTTCATCTTTATGAAACTCCTCCGCTTTAGTAGAAATAGATTTTCCAAACTCACTTAAACCAGCAGCTAAACCGCTACCAGTAACCACAGGTGCATTTGCTCTGTAAGACCCTGAAATTAAACTTTGATCAACAGCCATATCTATTATTCTTTATTTAATAAGTCAAACTTCATTCCACCAACTGAAGAGAATGTATCTCCTAAAGCTCCAAAAGCTTGAGCACCATAGGCTGAAGCTTGATTAGCATACTGCTGCTTTTCCTTTCTAGCTCCAGCAACCTCTGCTTGAGACATACCTAATAAAGTACCTGTTTGATCTCTTTGCTGCTTTCTAGATATTAATTCACCTTGCCTTTCTAGTTGCTGTAATCTGGAAGCTTCTGTTAGTTCTCTACTTTGAAGTCTTGCGGCTTCTTGAGCGGCTAATCTTTGGTTAGTAGCTTCTTGTGTGCCTATGCTAGCTGAAGCTTGTTGAGCTCTAAGTTGACCTTGTTGAGCGAGCGCTTGAGCTAAAGAAGCTATACCGCTACCACCAGCAGCTCCCCTCATATTAGATAGTATATTAGCTTGGCTTTGAGCGAACTGTTCCGATTCAAATGTGGCTTGCTTTTGGTTTATAGTCAAGTCCTCAAATACATTTTCCGCATCAACAAATTGATTTGTCATGTTAAGGAAAGGGTTAGTGGTACTTATTTGTGAGTAAGCTGTTTTCAACTTATTCATCTCTTCACGTCTTTTAGCCTCCAACTTAGCAGCGGCACGCTCTCTACGCCTAGCTCTACCTCTACCAAAAAGCCCTCCTATCATTTTAAGTCCGCCACCAACTAGTGACATAGTTATTGGATCCATAATTGCTTGTTGTTTATTTCTTTATTATAATTACGTTATTGTATTGTTATTTACTACTTTCCGATATTTCAGAACCAACAGAGAATAACTCTGCTTTCGATGTTTTATTGTTAGTTAATTTTACCTCGGCATAATAACCTGATACCCCAGATCTATTAGCTCTAGAGTCTTTTACAAAATAAATGTAACTAGAGGTCCCAGGACTAGCTATTGTATCATCTTTATCTACTACTAAAGTGAATGTACCGTTAGGTAATTCGTTTATTTGTTTCACAGGGCCCATCTTGTAAGTAACTCCTGAGTTTTTATTAAACGAGCCATCGATAGATGTGGCAGTATAAAACATTATATCTCCAACTTGCAGAGATGTATTTAATTTATTAGCGAATGTTATAGTTATATCAGCCATGTCGTTAAATTGTTTCTGTTAATAATGGATCTGACCCTGCGGTTGGGGCGAATCTAAATTCAAAGTAAGGGAAAGTATAACTGCTTATAGTTGTGTCTGTATTTGGCACCACTCCAAATCTTTGTATTGAAACACTACCTGTAAACCTAACTGATTTAGTTGTAACTTGCTCCACCTTAAGGCCAGTTATATTAACTTTAAACTCACCACCATCACCTCCTTGATTAGCTGGTACACTTCTCTCTGGATATAGAAAGTCAGTTTTTAGTATACCAAAGCTATCGTTATCAGCGGCTACACAATCTAAAGTAGTATCTATATACTCACCAGCGCTATCAACAGCTGTTATTATTGGCACATCAGATATGTCGGTGAATGGATTGCTTTTTTGAAAGACTCTCCATACACCCACTAAAGGTGTAGGTATACCTTCGGTACCTAATATAACTCTATCTAAGTCAGTGCTTAAAACTGTACCCACTTTATATCTAAGGTAGTGCTGTGGTTGTCTAACTATGTTTAGCGCAGTAGCTGTAGTAGTGTATACTGCATTAAGTGCAAAGTTATAATCTTCAGTAGATAAGAACTCTACTTCCTCTACATTTTTATTAGGCCTACCTTCTACATATATATCCTGTGTACCACTAGTGAATGTTGTGTTAGGTAGGCTGGCGTCAGGATTTATAAATCTAAACCAAATTATAGGATTAGCGTATTGATTTATCACATAGGTCGGTGTGCTAGAAGGTATTATAGCTGATAGAGTTGTATCCGTACCAGCAGTTAAAGTTAAATTAAAGGCATCGTTACCTAACTTAGAGTTTACAGTTACAACACTTTGTGGTAGAAAAACCTGTACATTACTTACGGTCTCACCGTTAACTAAGTATTTACCACCGCTTAGTATCTCCCCATTAGTTATGTTAGTTATAACAGAGCTATCACTAACTCTAGTTATGTTTAAATTAAACTTAGAACCAACGGTACCACTAAGAGTTATAAACCTATACTCACCCTCCTGCTTAGCTTGCGAACTACCGAAGTTTATAGCTGAAATTTCTTTAGCTAAAGACGGTATAGCAGTAGTCGATGCTTCAACTCTTAAGGTTAAATTATCAGCTTGGTTAATGTTAACTTCGTTGTAGTAAAGTATGTTAAAGTTATACTGCGTTATTCTACCGTCACTATCTTTATTTGTACTAATAAAAAGTGGTCTTACCGCCACGTTACTGCTAGTGCTCAAGCTTGGGATAGAGGTAAACTCAAAACCCTCATTGGCTTTTATTTGGTAAGAAAATATCCTTTGATTAAAGCCAGTATTAACAGTACCGCTAACGTGTGTTAATGACGAGTCTGTGATTAATTCAGTATTAATTGCAATTTTTTCTATAGTGCAATTAGTGGTTGTCTCTATTATATTTAAATAAAAGTCTACTTTTGACTCGTAATCAAAAGTTAAGTTAGGTACAAACAATTTAGCCTCACCGGTTATACCTAAAGAAAAATCGTTGTTATCAGCTGTTACAACAAACGATGGGTCAAAGTTTACTACGACCTGGACCTCGTTGTTATTATCATAAGCTCTTAATGTATCAGTTATTTCTATACTTAATATGCCAGCTTGTAGTGTATCTGGTGCTTTAAAGTCTTTAGCTGCAACCACGTAACCAGTGTTTGGTTGTATGTATAATGTTCGATCACTCTCATTAGTCAGCGTAGAGCTAACGTTAGAGCCAACATTCATTCTTGATGAATTTGTAGTTATAGTGTAATTAGCCATTTATTAAAAATTAGTTATGTTAACGTTAACTTCGGTCACACTTATGTCTTGAACTTGAGACGCAAATCCTAAACCTTGAGTTGACACATCGCTTTCATCTATATCGCTAACATTTATAGAGCTAGAATCAACATCACCAACTATTTGACCGAACCATTTACCTTCTTTTTCAGCAAAGCTAATCACCTCACCTGAAGACAAATCCGTGCTTATAGAAGCTTGCCAACCGTACCCATCAGTTGGCTCACCGCTCAAGTTACTGTATAAACCATCATTAGCTTGAACAGGGTCACCAAATGCGTCGTTAACGGTTTGATTATTTATGTTGATAACTTTTCCTTCAGAACCGCTGTAATTTATAGTTTTAAAACTTTTAATCGTACCTGGTAAGTCGTTTACCAAAGCAGTTAACTCAGAAGGTTTAAAGTTATCTTTCAGTTCTCTTATAGAAATGTTAGACACGTTAGCATATACAGGATAACCACTAACGCCATATAATGATATACTCTTTAACAAATCATCCTTAGT
>VMHT01076741.1_pt1 | contig 15798 bp, 19 predicted proteins | sample 4693611 | NCBI WGS metagenome assembly VMHT01 (sample SAMN12280063, study PRJNA550983) | marine metagenome | isolation source: seawater sampled from same location over 5 years 0.02-0.2 micron viral filtrate | place: USA: collected off the coast of southern California halfway between the port... ... | reverse complement strand
GGTAGAGTGGATAATGGGATTTCCGTTAGGTCACACAGACTTAAATGCTTAGGTAACGCAGTAGTACCGCCAATACCTGAGCTGATAGGCAGGGCAATAATGGAAAGAGAGGGGGCAAATGAGCAAGTTTTCAGAGCAAATGACACTAACAGAGGTAGCCGCAGAGATGGGCATCTCACGTCAGCGGGTAAAGCAAATCGAAACAGCGGCTTTAAACAAGTTGCGCAATAACGAGAAAGTGAGGGTTTTGTATGAAGCAATTATCAACGGATGCGATGGCGCTAGGACTCATAGCAGTCATCTTGATTTTCACGGCGTTCGGAATAGCAGGGCAGGGTGACTACGAGGACGCGCTTGTGGTAGAACAAGAGTACTGTGAAATGGTTGATCTTTGGGGGAAGACAAATGGCAGAGACGGACATCCCGACTGGCGAAAACTTTATCAGCAGGTTTGTACGGGTGAATGACGAAGAGCTAGAAAACTGGGTCATAGCCATACAAGCCGCGCAAGCAATGGCAACACGGCACCAGGAGGACATGGCCGTATTATCAGACTACAGAGTGGTTAAGCTAAAGACTAACGATGAGCCGCCACTTGAAATTATCCGCTACGATCCGTAGCAGACCTTGACGGGCTTTTTTGTTTGCTTCCTTTCCCGTCACTGATTGCCCGCTGATGCGGGCTTTTTTTTGCCCCAAATAAATGGCCGTTATTTATTGTCCGCACCCTTTTGCTATATGTTGGTATAATATGCGGCGGGGGACACTATATGTTGCAGACAGTAACAATAGATTGGCGGCCCGTAGAGCAGGGCAGTATGCCAAGGCACGAAGGTAGCTACTTAGTCGCATTCGATGACGGCGCAGTGGAGACTTTCCCCATGTCAGACCAAGACATCAAACGCGGAGAAGTGAGAGACGGGCAAACATATGGCCTCTATTGGGCCGAAGGTATACCGTCACCTTTAGACTATGGCGAAGACTAGACAACAGCGTGAGCGAGGCATTCGACAAGACGAACTAAGGGCTTATTTAGCCGAGCGGGGTCGCCTTGATTATGTCTTTGACAACATTGAGAAAATCGAACAGCTAGACCCCGAGACTGACCAACACTTCGACAAGCGCCTACAGCAGTTGAAGATTGCTAACGAGCAACGCATCAGACTACTCAACAAGTACCTACCAGACATGAAGGAAGAGCAGTCCGAAATCACTGACCTGCCGCCAGTTGTTATCCAGCTAACTAATGCAACTGACACCACCACAGTCTGACATTTTTACCTGTCCTGACCGCTTCCGTGTTGTCGTAGCTGGCAGGCGTTTCGGCAAGACGTTCCTTAGCACAGCAGAGCTACTCAACCGCGCATTAGCGAAGCCTGACCAAAACGTATGGTATGTGGCTCCTACTTACAAGGCGGCTAAGGAAATTGCGTGGGACATGCTGACTAGCCAGATACCGCGTGAGTACATTGAGAGGACGAATGAGACAGCCCTGACTATCAACTTCAAGAATGGCTCAAGCATCTCGCTCAAAGGTGCCGAGAAGCCTGACAACTTACGAGGGCGAGCCGTAGACTTTGTTGTGCTAGATGAGTTCGGCGACATGCGACCAGAGGCATGGTTTGAGGTAATACGACCTTCGCTATCTGGCAGACATCAACAAGGGTCGGCGCTATTCATCGGTACGCCACGCGGCAGGAATCACTTTTATGATTTGTATGGCAAAGGAGTAGACAACGATGACGGGTGGCATTCGTATCAATACACAACGATTGAAGGGGGCAATGTCCCACCAGAAGAAATTGAGTCAGCTAAGGCGGACTTGGACACACGAACCTTCCAGCAAGAATACGAAGCCCAATTCGTCAACTACAGCGGCATCATCTACTACGGATTTAAGCGAGAAGAGTCAGTAAAGCGACACGATGGCGACCGCTCAGTTATCCACGTAGGGATGGACTTTAACCTCGACCCGATGTCTGCCGTCCTTATGACGCGCAAGGGCGACTCGCTCCATATCTTCGACGAGATAGTGATGTTTGGCTCCAATACCGATGAGATGGTTGAAGAGCTTCGCGAACGCTACGGAAATGGTACAATAGTGATATACCCTGACCCTGCGAGTCGGCAACGTAAAACTAGCGCAGGTGGCAGGACAGACCTGTCTATATTGCAGAACGCGGGTTTTGAGGTACGCGTCCGAAACTCACATGCGGCAGTACGAGACAGAATTAACGCGGTAAACAGTCGTCTACTATCGAAAGATGGACAGCGGCGGTTATACGTTGACCCTAAGTGCAAGAAGGTGATCGAGTCTTTGGAACGCCATACCTACAAGGAAGGCACCAGTCAGCCCGAGAAGGACGGCTTCGATCACATGAACGACGCGCTTGGCTATGCGGTTGAGTATTTATTCCCAATCAGAAAGGCGCATCAGCCAATGGCACCGCAGAGGTGGACGTAAATGTATTACGAAGACATTGAATACCAGCACCCCGATTACGAAAACAACATCGCCCGCTGGGAGTTTTACTTACGAAGCTATATGGGCGGGCAAGACTACCGCGACGGGGCATACCTGACTAGCTATTTAAACGAAGACAAGAACGCCTACAGCAGACGCTTAGCACTAACACCGCTAGATAATCACTGCCGTAACGTCGTGCATGTTTACTCTTCGTTCTTGTGGCGCGTACCGCCTACCCGTAACTATCAGCAGATGGAAGGCAGTGCTGACCTTGAGGCGTTTCTGAAGGACAGCAACCTCGACGGGCAAGGCTTTAACAGCTTTATGCGTGAGGCTCAGATATGGTCGAGTGTGTACGGTCATGTCTGGATTATGCTCGATAAACCGCAGTCCACAGCAGGCACACGAGCAGAGGAGCTGGCGCAAGAGATACGACCCTATGTCACGCTGATTACGCCTGAAAATGTCTACGACTGGAAGTATGAGCGAATGCCTAGCGGTCGCCATGAACTGATCTACATGAAGGTTAGGGAGTCGGTAAACCGCATTGACGGCACGACTACCGAAACGTATTTCCGCATCTGGACGCGTGAGACGATACAGCTAGTGCGCTACCACGGTGACGAGGCTAACGTTATCGAGACTATCGACAACCCTATCGGCAAGATACCCGCAGTACACCTACCGTCTAACCGCTCAGTGGTTCGGGGTATTGGTATCAGCGACATATCTGACATTGCCTACATGCAACAAGCTATCTATCAAGAGCTATCGGAAATCGAACAACTGATCCGCATCTCTAACCACCCGACCCTGGTTAAGACCTACGACACTGACGCTAGTGCAGGTGCGGGCGCAGTCATCAACATTAGCGATGACATTGACGCAGGGCTAAAGCCGTATCAGATGCAACCCTCTGGCGCTAACCTAGACGCCATACGCGCCTCTATCGAGGACAAAATTGAGTCGATCAACCGCATGGCCCACATGGGCGCAGTGCGCGGCACAGAGGCAATCACGCAGTCAGGCGTGGCTATGCAGACAGAATTCCAGATGCTGAACGCAAAGCTGTCGGAGAAAGCTGACATCTTAGAGCTTGCAGAGGAACAGCTATGGCAATTGTGGTGTACGTGGCAGGGTCATCCGTTGCATGAGGTAGAGATTGACTACCCTGATAGCTTCGACATTCGTGACTACGATTCTGAGCTTCGCTTTCTACAGCAGACGCGAGCCAGCGGCGTTAAGTCTGTCACCTTGCTTCGTGAGATTGACAAGAAGATCGCTGACCTCGTACTTGACGACAACGTATTGGCACAGGCGCACGGCGAGATTGAAGAGGCAACTACAGCGGTCGGTGACTTTGCTAAAGAGACGCAGATTTACAAGTACCACATCGACAGCGGCCTAGTGACGCCTAATGAGGTGCGCGAGAAGATTGGCCTTGATGAGATTGCTGGCGGCGACCAGTTAGTTGAGCCGATTCAAACGCTGACAGATGCCGACGGATAAGGAGCATTTACGTCGCGTTATATCGACAGCCGATAGTCAGGTAGAGCGGCTAGGTGATATTAATGCTTCGCTATTAGAGGCGCTGACTCAGTTGTTAGCAGGTGCGCCTTTACAGGATGGCAGACTATTTGATGTAGCATGGGCTTTAGGAATACGCGCGGACTTGGAGCGCATAGTGCGCGATGAGTTTTTAGAGCCAATCGACTTAATGATACGAGAGTACGGCCCGATCGCTGAAGAGCTACGGGACATGCTGGCAGAGTATGCCCCCTTTGCAAGGCTTGACGCGGCAGTAGTAGGGCAACTGCAAACCATGGCTTATCAGGGCTTCGAGTCATTAGGGCGAGAGTTTGTTGAGACAGTAGCGCGTCAGGTTTATGAAAATAGTTTGACCACTGCGACCTTCGCTGAGGGCGTAGCCGCTATACAAACATCGGTTGACGTTAGTTTGGGTCGGTTTGCAAAGACCGCCCTGCATGATAGCTTAATGCAATTTGACGCAGTGCTTAATACACAAATGTCGCTCGACGCTGGAGCAGAAAAGTTTTTGTATTATGGCCCTGACGATGAAGTCACGCGTGATCATTGCGACAAGCATGTCGGCAAAGTGATGACACTTGAAGAGATAGAAGAGGCGTGGTCTGGCGATTGGGCTGGGAAAATTGACGGTAATCCGTTGAACGTGCGAGGCGGTTATAACTGCCGTCATCATTTTAGGGGATATTGGGAGTAAACTATGCCATACCATACAGACCACAAAAAAAAGAAAAAGAAGAAGAAGCGCGGTAAGTGATATAATTAACCTACTCGAAAGAGGATTCGTAACATGAGCGATGAAATCATGGCAGACGCGGTAACTGAAGCCGCAGTGGAAACACCAGAAGTTCAGGACTTAAAGACGTTCACGCAAGAAGAGTTAGACCGCATAGTGGCTGACCGTGTTGCTCGCACAAAGCGACAGTATGAGAAAAAGCTAGACGGTATCGACCTCGACGAAGCTAAATCACTTCTACAACGTCAGCAAGAGGCTGAAATTGAGAAGCAGAAAGAGCGGGGAGAGTTCGAGTCGATTCTAAAGCAGACCGTCGAAAAGAAAGACTTAGAAATTAGGACGTACAAGCAACGTCTCGAAAGCCAGTTAGTCGATGGAGCTTTGCTCACGGCGGCGAGTAGGAACAACGCAGTATCGGCAGAGCAGGTTGGTCAGTTGCTACGTGGTTCGGTTCGGCTGTCTGAAGACGGCACAGCAGAAGTTGTAGATGCGAACGGGACACCACGATACAACGACAGCGGCGACCCGTTAAGCGTTAATGAGCTTGTCGGTGATTTCTTGTCAACAAACCCGCACTTCGTAAAGGCGTCCGCTGGTGGCGCTGGCTCGCAGACAGCGGTAGGTGGTTCCACGTCGAAACCTATGTCGGCGGTAGATATGGAGGCTAACTGGGATAACGGTGGGCGTGAGGCTTATCGTGCTATGCGGTTAGCTAAGAAATAAAACCGCTAACTTAGGAGACTTTAATCATGGCGGCTACTACTAGTTCAACTCTCGACGATTTATTCAGCAATATCATCATGGCCGCGCGTTTCGAGGCCGAGGAGCAATCATTGCTCTTGGGTCTAATTACGCGTTATGACATCGGAAACGTAGCTGGTACTACTATCCAAGTACCAAAGTACCCAGCAGTTACTGCGGCTGACCTGACTGAAGGCACTGATATGTCTTCTACTACTGTCAGCACGTCTGGTGTTACTGTATCTGTTGGCGAAGTTGGTGCGCAGGTATTGCTCACTGACATGGCGGCAATGGGCGCTGGCAACCCTGCACAGGAGCTTGGCACTGTACTCGGTAACTCTATCGCTACTAAGATGGACAAGGACATCATCGCGTTGTTTGATGGTTTCTCCTCGTCTCTCGGTGCGGCGGCTCAGGAAATTACTGTTGCAGACCTGTTTAAGGCGGCGGCAACTCTTCGCAATGCTAAGGTACGTGGCTCACTCGCGGCTGTTGTTCACCCTTATCACGCCTATCAGTTGTCAGCTAACCTGACTAACACCTTTGCTAACCCCAACGGTGGCGACCTACAGAACGAAGCAATGCGCAACGGCTTTGTAGGCTCTATCGCTGGCATCGACGTTTACCAGTCAGCAAACATCACTGTTGACGGCAACGGCGACGCGAAGGGCGCAGTATTTGCACCTGAGTCAATGTGCATTGCTATGAAGCGTGACTTTAACCTTGAGACAGAGCGCGACGCATCTAACCGTGCATTCGAGCTTAACGCTACTGCCGTATACGGTGTTGGCGAGCTTGATGACAGCTACGGTGTTGAGATGTTCTTTGACGCTACTCTCTAAGATGTACGCGGCCCTTCGGGGCCGCTTTACTCTGAGGTTTCTATGGCAGTCACTTATCGAGGCGAAAGGTTTGAGGACTACAACGTGGCAAAGCGAACGTCACGTCACCCCTCAAAGTCGCATGCGGTATTGGCTCGCTACAAAGGCGTAATCAAGCTGATTAGGTTCGGCGCTCAAGGCGCGAAGACTTACCCACCACGAGACGGTGAGTCAGCCCGCGACAAGGCAATGCGAGCGGCTTGGTACGCAAGACACGAGAAAAACCTACGCAACGCTACCCCACTCGATCCAGTGTACTGGGCGGCAAAGGTAAAATGGTGACGAAATGGCATTTAGCACTGATGACGATTTAGAAGCGATTGTCCCTGACATCTTTGACCTCGGCATTCCAGCTTTTACCGCTGAACACGCGAAGGCACAGGCTGACGTCGAACGTGAGATTCGCAACCGCTGGTGGCACCGCAAAGGCATCGCTGGCGAGATGGACGCGAGCTATCTAACTGAAACACAGTGGACACGCGCAAGCGCCTACCTGGTATTGTGGAAGTACGCATTGCCACAGCTAACTAACTGGGTCGATGACGACCGCTTTTTGCAGATGATTGACTTCTACAAGGCACGTTATGGCGAGGAGTTAGACGCAGTATTTCAAGATGGTGTCGAGTACGACGCAGACAACGACGGCACCGTTACCGACAAAGAGAAAGAGCCTGTAGCTCTGAATCGGCTAGATAGATAATGCAGTTTAGTGTCACCTTAAGTCCTGCTGATTTTAAGAAGCGCCTACAGGCGGCGCTCGGTTTCGTTAAGGGAAACGAAAAGCACGCGCTAACAGCGGCGGCAGACACTGCGATCAATATTATTTTGAAGCGGACTGAGGCTGGCTATGACGTTAATGGCAGTCGCTTCGCTCGCTACAGTAAAGCCTACGCAGAAAGGCGGCAGGCTAAAGGCCGCAACGTGTACCCTGTTACGCTGTCTTTTACTGGCCGTATGCTTGGTAGCATGTCGCAAAAGCGACAAGGCAATGACGCCGTCATTTATTTTCGTGGTGGCGAAAACAACAAGAAAGCGGCGTTTAATAATCGCACGCGCCAGTTTTTTGATCTGAGCAGTAGAGAAAGAAACAGGATTGCCGCCGTGTATTTTAGGAGGCTTTCCAAATGAGCGTTAGGGAAAACATTGCTGACAACTTAGTTGCACAACTCAAGTTGATCACAACGCCAAAGGTTAAGAAAGTAACACGCGAGCCGTTCGACATCGACAAGCTATCTAACGCGCAATTTCCTGCAATTCTTGTGCGCACCGCAAATGAAGCACGAGAAGACGTTACGCTAGGGGGGTCAGCAACGAGCAGGCAAGGCACGTTGGACTATGAGCTGTTTTGCTTTGTAAAACACAAGAACATTGATACTGCGCGAAATCAAATCATTGAAGCAGTAGATGAAAAACTCGACGAAGATAGAAGTCGTGGCGGCCATGCGCTAGACACGCAAATTGTGAGCGTTGAGGTGGATGATGGTACAATAGACCCGATCGGCGGCGTCATTGTTACCGTTCGAGTCAATTACTTTTACACACGCGGTGACGCGTAATGGAGAAAATCTAAATGGCTATTACAAAAGGGACAGATGGCGTCGTCAAAATTGTTGCATCGGCGCTTGATGATGGTTCAGAAACTACAGCGGCAGTCGGTCAGGTTCGATCATTCGATTTTAGCCAGACAGCAGACACAATCGAAAAAACTGTAATGGGCGATGATGAACGTCAATACATGCCCAGTCTGACTACTGCTACATTATCAGTCGAGGCTTACTTCGACGCGGCAGACACAACACACTCGACATTGACGCCGAACGCTACTATTGACTGGGAGTTGTCGCCACAAGGCTTGTCAGCGGGCAAGACGATTTCAGGCGAAGGTATCGTTACCTCACGTACAGTTACAGCCGCGTTTGATGGCGCTGTTGAAGCAACGTTTGAGATACAGGTACACGGCACAATTAGTGAGACTAGTAACTAATGAGCCTTGCAAAAGAGCTTCGTAAGCGACGAGAAATCAGTGCGCGGACGATAGCTGTAAAAGAGTGGGCGGACGAAGAAGGCAATCCGTTCGTGCTTTATTGCCGCCCTATTACTTGTGCAGACCTCAACGCGTTGCAGAAAAAGCACCCTGATGTGCTGGTAAATCCAAGCATTGCCAGCATGGTTGACCTGATTGTTATGAAGGCGTCAGGCGAAGATGGCGAGCGTATTTTTACAGCGTATGATGATCGCGTCGAATTGATGGCAGAAGAGACAACTGTAATCTCTGAAATTGCCAATCAGATGTTTGGCACGATAGAGTCCGTGGAGGACTTAGAAAAAAACTGAGGGCCGATCAGTCTCGGATGAATTTAATTTCCTTGGCTGATCGGTTACACAAGACCATCGAAGAAGTCGAGCAGATTTCGGTCACAGAGTTTTTCGAGTGGCTCGCTTACTTCAAGATAATTAGCGAGTCTGATAATGGCGGCAATACCTCCACTACTAATCCGAATAAAGGCTTTAGATAAAACCAAAAAAGCCTTTGCAGGGATAACCACCTCTTTCAAAAGCGTAAGCGCTGGTGTGCTTAACATGCGTAGCGCACTCGCTTTGACTGCGGGCGCGGCAGGTGTTGGCTTACTTGTTAGGTCGTCGCTTAACGCAACAGATCAGCTTGCAAAAACTGCGGCCAAGATAGGCACAACTACAGAAGCGCTAAGTGCCTTGCAGTATGCGGGCAAGCTGACAGGCGTCGAAACCCAAACAATGAATATGGCGCTTCAACGCTTTACCCGTCGAACGGCTGAAGCCGCTATGGGTACGGGCGAGGCAAAAGGGGCTATTCGTGAGCTTGGCATCAATGCACGTGAGCTTGTGCAAATGCCATTAGATGAGCGCATGTTGGTGCTTGCCGATGCGTTTCAGGGCGTCAGTAATGAGTCAGATCGCCTACGACTAGCCTTTAAGCTGTTCGACTCAGAGGGTGCGGCGTTAGTAAATACGCTAGGACAAGGGCGTGAGGGCTTGTCAGAGATGCTGGGCGAGGCACGGGCGCTTGGTGTCGTTATGTCCTCGGGTGCGGCAAAAGGCGTAGAAGACGCTAATGACGCGCTGTTTAGGATGCAGTCACTATTCGGCGGCGTGGTCAAACAAGTAGTCGCGGCTATGGCACCTGCGATTGCGGCACTTGCCGACTTGATGACTCAGAAAGTTTTGTCGAGTTTTGACGATACCGAAGAGGGCGTGCAGGGGTTTGCTAAGGCGCTCGCGGTTGACATGATCGAAGGCATTATCAAAGCGGTAAAAGGCTTTCAAAGTTTAATTAGTGGACTGATAGCGACTGCCAATGAGTTGCTAATTGTTAAGTCACGATTGACGGGTTTGTTCACACCAGACGATCAAAAATCTGCTGAACAACTAGCAGTGCGGATTACAGACATCAGTGACAAAATTAAATTCCAGCAAAATTTGCTAGAAAACGGCAATAACCGTCAAAAAAGAAATGCTAAAAAACGACTTGAAGATTTAAACGCGGAAAGAACAGCACTACGACAGCTCCTTATGGAGGCGCTCAAAGCTGGCAAGGTTGACCTAATACAAGGAAGTAACTTTGGCGCTGGGCTGGTAAACATATTAGAGGGCGTCAAAGAACAGATAGGCAGTACAGTAGAGTCAATGGGCGAGCTAGATAATGCCACAGGCACTACAACACCCAGTGCATTTGAAGCATTTTCGACTAGCCTCAATGCCGCTCGCGCACAGATTTACGATTTTGACGCAGATGCACAAAAAGCCGCTCTTAGTTTTGAGGGTGCGTTTACTGATTCGTTTATGTCAGCAGTCACAGGAGCTAAGAATTTCGGCGATGCGATGAAAGGTTTGGCTAAAACAGTCGTAGATTCTCTGCTAAAAATGTTTATTCAATACCAGATTACAAAGCCATTGTTTGACGCACTTACGGGGGAAGGTGGTAGTGGAGGCGGCTTGCTCGGCTCTATTGGTAAGGCACTTGGCTTCCGAGCTAATGGCGGGCCTGTTACAGGCGGACAGCCCTACGTTGTAGGCGAGCGCGGCCCTGAGTTATTTGTGCCGTCAGGCGGAGGTACAGTGATGCCTAACAACGCACTAGGCGGTGGTGGTGTGACAGTCGTACAGCACATCAACGTAACAACAGGCGTACAGCAAACCGTACGTGCTGAGATTGCTAACCTACTGCCACAAATTAGCAATGCGGCCAAGTCAGCGGTCGCTGATGCTAGACTACGTGGTGGCGGCTTTAGTAAGGCAATGGTGGGTGCATAATGGCGGCGTTTCCTAATGTAGGCATACAATCAATGACCATGCGGTTGCGCTCTGCAACGGCAGTCAGTCAGTCGCCTTTTACCTTTGACCAGCAGGTTTATCAGCATCAGGGTGTTCGCTGGGAAGCAGAGGTGACTTTACCGCCGATGAAGCGGGCAGACGCCAAGCAGTTAGAGGCTTTCTTTGCGGGTTTAAGGGGTCAGGCGAATACCTTTAGCCTTGGCAACCCTTTGCACAATACGACCGCTACAGGGACAGGCACAGGCGCTGTAAACGCCACCACGATAACAGGCTCGTTTACGGGCGCTGTTGCTGGTGATTACTTTGAGATTGGCACTGCGCTTTACATTATTACTGAAGTAAATAGTTCATCGTCTATTGATATCATGCCACCGCTTCGGGTTGCGGCATCTAGTGCGCCGCTCGACTTTACCCTACCAAAAGGAACGTGGCGGCTGGCCTCTAATGAAATCGGATGGAGTATCAATCAGGCTAGTCTGTACGGTTTCACTTTTTCTTGTGTTGAGGCTATATGAGCAGGTCATTAACATCGAGCATGCAAACGGCAGTTACCGCCGACCTAGTGCGCCCTATCATTCTGGTGGAATGTGCATTCGACTCGGGCGACCTGAACTTGTGGAACGGCATCGGGACGCTAACGGTTAGCGGTACTGATTACGTCGGCGCAGGCACGCTTCTTGCTATTGGCGAAATTGCAGAGTCATCAGAGCTACAAGCCAACGGCATTACCGTAACTCTGTCAGGCATCACTGACCCACTACTTTCTAAGGCGCGTGACGAAGACTATCAGGGTCGTGAGTTAAAAGTATTGCTAGGGGCTATGGATTCTAGCAACGGGGTTATCAGCGCCCCTGTAACCGTGTTTAGCGGCTTCATGGATACAATGGTTATTAACGATTCTTCTGAGACTGCTACGATACAGATAGCAGTGGAGAATCGGCTGATCGAGTTTGAGCGCACACGCATCCGTCGCTACACCGCCGAAGACCAAAAGATCGACTACCCTAATGACGAGGGGCTAGAGTTTGTCGCAGAGATGGCAGAGAAAGAAATTGTGTGGGGCCGCAGTCAGGTCAGCAGTGGCGGCGACAGTGGTGATGGTGGCAGAGGTATTCGCAACCCTGAGTTCTTACCATAGGAGACTAAGGAATGGATTTTGCACTAGAAAACTTGGCGAGGGTAAGGCACGAAATCGAGCCATTGCTTGAGGAGCATTGGAAAGAGATTGCCCTGAACAAAGAAATTATCAAGCTAAATCCTGACTGGAAAGGCTACGCACGACTCGATAACGTCAACGGGTTACGAATCTACACAGCACGCAAAGATGACAAGCTGATGGGTTACTTTGTCGTAATCGTAAGCAAGTCACTGCACTACCGTGACCACCTCTTTGCAAACAACGATATTATCTTTTTGACCAAGGCGGCTCGCAAAGGCTTAACAGGCGTGAAGCTGATCAAGTTTGCTATCGACTCGCTGGCGGCAGAAGGCATTACCAAACTACACGTCAACACCAAAGCGCATCAGCCCTTCGACGCAATCCTTGAGCGATTGAATTTCGAGGAAATCGAGCGCGTTTACTCTTTAGTTCTGAGGTAAAAAATGGCTGTTTCTGCCATTGCAGGATTAGTATCTGTCGGATCAGCAATGATTACGGCAGGCAAGTTTTTAATTGGCTGGAAGGCCGCTTTTGGCGCTTTTGCTATTGGCGCTGGCCTTTCGATGGTTTCTCGCGCGCTGGCACCCAAGCCCAACATTGGCGCACAGATGAAGGGCATCACCCAGACGACGCGTGAACCCGCTGGCAGTAGAAAAATCGTATATGGTCAAATGCGTGTTGGCGGTCAAGTTGTATTTATCTCTCATTCAGGCGACGACAACAAATACCTACATTTAGCCATCGTTTTTGCTAGTCACGAGATAGAAAGCTACGAACAGATTTGGTTCAACGACAAGAAAATCTGGGAGGGCGGATCGTTTCAAGGTGATTGGGAAACCTACGTAACCATTGACCGTAAATACGGCACAGCAACACAGGACGCATCTGACGATTTAGAAGGTTCAAATGTGTTATGGACTGAAAATCATAAGCTGTCAGGCATGGCTTACATTGCGTTTAGGCTTCTATGGGACGCAGATCAATTTCCTCAAGGCGTGCCAAACATATCAGCAGTTATTAAGGGTAAAAAAGTTTACGACCCTCGAACATCGACTACAGCTTGGAGTCAGAATCCTGCGCTGTGTGTTCGTGACTACATGCTTGATGAGAAGTATGGCTTAGGAGAAGTAAGCGCAAACATTGACAGCACTGCTTTAAATGCGGCGGCTAACCTATGTGATGAGCAGGTTTCTATTGACGCTGGCGGCACGCAAGATCGCTATCAATGTAACGGTGTCATAGACACAGCCAATCAAATAAAGGCAAATATAGAACAACTGCTGTCTGCTATGGGCGGCAAGCTGACCTATTCAGGCGGCAAGTATTTTGTAGACGGGGCAGAGTACAAGACCCCGAGCTACACGTTTACAGAAGCCGATTGCATTGGCGACATACAGACTCAGACGAAGCAGTCGCGCAGAGGCGGCTACAACGGCGTCAAAGGCATTTTTGTATCTGAAGAAAAAAATTATAAGGTTTTGGATTACCCTGCGCAAATTCTGAAGACGACTGCTGGAAACTTTGTCACTGGCACAACCTATAAAATACTTTTTGTTGGCGATACAGACTTTACGGCTATTGGCGCATCGTCAAACAACGTAGGCGTAGAGTTCACAGCGACAGGTGCTGGCAGTGGCACAGGTACGGCGTCAAAAAGCATTGTAGACGATGGTGCGCAAATTAATTTAGACATGGCGTTGCCGTGTGTAACCAACAACCTGCAAGCACAGCGACTAGCAAAAATCGCGTTGCTCAAATCTCGACAACAAGTCGTCGTCAATATGGCCGTCAATTTAAAGGGATTACAGGTTAAGGTTGGCGATACGATACAAATTACGAATGATCGACTAGGTTATAGCGCGAAAGTTTTTGAGGTTTTAGATTATTCAATTGCGTTAGGCGATGACGGCTCAATGGCTGTCAATTTGGTTTGTATTGAAACTGCCGCCGCACTGTACGACTGGACTACTGCTGACGAAGTGGACTTTTTGAGCGGTGGCGAGCTAACACTGTACGATGGTCGAGACGTAGATAATGTCACCAATTTGAGCCTGACCGAGATAGGTTTGCGTGGCCCTGATGGTGGCGTGTCTAGTGCGGTAGAGTTGACGTGGGATGAGTTAGATGACGCGTTCATAGAGCTTTACAAAGTCCGCTACAACAAGACAGGCACGACTAATTATTTTTATGTCTCAACCCGTGAAGCCCGCGTTTACATTTCGGGCTTGGATATCACGTCTAATTACGATTTCCGTGTACAGGCAGAAAACCTTGTAGGCGTTAGTAGCACTGGCACAACACTAAGCAATCAAGAATTAAACGGCGATCAGACTGCGCCGTCTGCACCCACAAGCGTCACGCTTACAGCGGGCATCAATGTCATTACTTGTGAGTGGACTAACCCGACTGATATTGACCTTGCTCATGTCGAAGTTCACGTCACGACAAGTAGCACTACACCCGCCGTTGACGCGTCACCTACCGCGAAGATTAGCGGCGAGGAATACATAGCTGTCGGCCTAAGCACAGACACGCGCTACTTCCACCTGCGTGCAGTGGACTACAGCGGCAACAAGTCAAGCTACACAGCGGCAGTTAGCACGACCTCACTGACTGTTACCGAAAGTGACCTTGACCCCACAATCGTTACTGGCATCGAAGTCGTGTCTACGCTACCTGCGGCGGGCTATGAAGGCGAGGTTGTTTACCTTACAACCGATGAAAAGCTGTATCGGTATAACGGATCATCATGGACTGTAGCCGTTGACGGCACTGACATTACGGCGAACAGTATCACGGGCGGCAAAATAGAGGCAGGCGCGATTGGCACTAGCTTGCTCGCAGTGGGCGCTATTGGCGGCACTGTCGTCACAGGCACAAAAATCTATCACGGCGCTGGCACGTTCAATAGCTCTGGTACGCCGTTCTATTTAGATGACGGTGGCGACTTTAGCCTAAAAGATAAGCTGTCCTTTGATAGCTCTGCCAGTACGCTGACAGTCGATGGCACAGTACGCGCTGACATTTTAGATGTAGTTGATGCAACCATTGCGGGCAACTTTACCGCTAACAATATTGCAGAGGGTATCGTCTTTGGCGAAAGCCTAAACACCCATGCCATTGCAGAAATCGAAAGCCGACTGTTTGAAGTTACGACTAGCTACAATCACAAAGGCGGAACAACTTTTGTTGCCTCTAACGGCCTAAACACAAACACAACCTCATCGGTAAGTCATAACCTTTCGGAAGAAGTGCGGTTTGAGTTTATTTTCAATGCGGCGTGGGATAGCTGGGGTACACAATACACCTTTGGGACAAATGACGACAAAGCCACGCTAAAGTTCGAGCATAAGAAAAGCACTGCTTCGACTTGGACTACGGTTTACACAGCAACAATCACTGCGACAAAAACCGACACCGCTGATGGTCACGTGTTCACAGTGAATGCGCGTGAGTTTTATGCTCTAACAAGCCTAGCCACAGGCACCTATGAATTTAGGGCAACACTACAATCTCAAACAACTGGCGTTAACTATTGGAGTATTGCAGAGCCAGAAGCTGAAGCATTTACATTTAGCGTCTATGAACTAGCATCGCAATCACTAACGCTTAAAAACAGTCTGACTTGTCAGGATGCGTTTTTGTCTGGATACCTAGATGTGAGCGGCTTAATCGACGGCGGAATGTTTCGTGTTGACGGTGACACGGTAATAGACACTAGCAAACAACTACAGGTCGGTAGTTCAACGGCTGACCACAATATCACGGGTAATTGTCTGCTCGGTGATTCGCTAGATGTTCGGATTAACTCTAGTACAGGCACGTCTATTTTTGAGGGCAATAGCACTGACTACGTTCTTCGAAATAACGTCGGCACAAGCGCAAGACTACAGCTTGGCGGAAATTCTACTCGATATACTTGGAACACCGCACGATTCAGTGGTGCCGCTGATAACAC
>VMHT01202169.1_pt1 | contig 15800 bp, 18 predicted proteins | sample 4693611 | NCBI WGS metagenome assembly VMHT01 (sample SAMN12280063, study PRJNA550983) | marine metagenome | isolation source: seawater sampled from same location over 5 years 0.02-0.2 micron viral filtrate | place: USA: collected off the coast of southern California halfway between the port... ... | reverse complement strand
TAACTGAATGTGCTACTACAGGTGGTACATACACAGATTTATCTGGTGCTACTTTTACACAAGTTGTTGGTGCTGCTTCAATGCAAACACTTACAATCAATAAAGATTCAAGTAAGCGTTTCATTAAGATTGTGCAAACAATTGGTGGATCATCCCCCACATTTACTTTTAGCATCAATTTAATTGGTCTTAAAAAGTACGGCTAAATAGTTAGCCCTCTAACGAGGGCTTTTTTTTTCTTATGGCATTTACTGAAGATCTAGATATATTTTTGGCCGACTTCGGAGATACTGTTGTCTATAGTGGTGTTGTATATAAAGGAATATTAGAACAGCCTGATGAGATAGTTGCTGATGGATTAGTAATGACAACTGATTATGAGTTGACTGCTAAAACTTCTGACTTGGGTGGTTTAGTTTTTGATAACACATTAACAGTAAATGGAGATGGTTATAAAGTAAGAAGTGCAAGAAAAATAGATGATGGTAGTTTTTGTTTAGTAAGCTTAACTAAAACATAATTATGGCAAGTAAAAGAGAACAAATCATAGCTGCGTTAAAAACTACATTGGCAGGTACTACTGGAGTATCGACTCGGATTTATAGATCAAGAATAGAACCAATAACAAATGGAGAATCCCCTGCAATTGTAATAGAACCTGTTACTGATGAGCCATCTATCAATAGTTCAAGTTATTTAAAAATAGATTGGACTTTGCGTATAAGGGTTGTTGTAATTGTAAGAGGAACTATTCCTGACAATGTTGCTGATCCGACTGTAGAAAGTTTATTTACAAAAGTACTTAATGATCCAACAGTTGGCGGTCTTGCAAAAGACATAAGACCAGCGACACAAACTTTTGAAGTTTTAGATGCAGATCAACCAGCAGGTCTTATAACCTGTGAGTTTGAAATTGATTACAGAACTTCATATAACAGTTTAAGTACATGATTTATAATAAGGTTAGACCCTAACAACCTTGATTGTTTAATATGAGTAATGAAATCCCAAATGAGGGTGGAACTTACATTCTGAACCCTAAAACTGGCAAGCGTAAGCTAGTTCAACAAACTTCACAAGCTGAACCCCCTAAAGAGGTAATTACAGATGGCACAACTGACAAGGAAGAGAGTAATTCTGATTGAAGCGGAAAGCTCATACGGAACAGATCCTACTCCTTCAGCTACAGACGTAGTTTTAGTAACTGATCTAAGCATCACACCACAATCAAGTGATGTTGTTAATAGAGATGTTGTTAGACCATACCTTGGTGCATCACAACAGTTATTAGCAAATACAAGAGTTGAATGCACATTTTCGGTAGAATTTGCTGGATCTGGAACTGCTGGTACAGCTCCAAGATATGGAAGTGCATTAAAAGCGTGTGGCTTATCTGAGACTGTTGCTTCTGGAACTTCTGTTACTTACGAACCAATTTCAGCTAGTTTTTCATCTGTAACTATTCACTACAACATAGATGGTGTAAGACATATCGTCACTGGTTGTCGAGGAAATGTTGCATTATCCGCAGAGGTGGGTTCGATCCCCACTCTTGATTTCACATTTACTGGAATCTATAATGCCCCCACTGATACTGCTTTACCTTCTGTTACTTATGGTAATCAAGCTACTCCGTTAATTTTTAAAAATGGAAACACAACTAGTTTTGCTTTATTAAGTTATGCAGGTGCATTGCAATCTTTAAGTTTTGATATCGGTAATTCTCTTGTTTACAGAGAACTCGTTGGAGGAACAAAAGAAGTACTTCTAACTGATAGAGCAGCAAGTGGATCAGTAACTATAGAAGCCCCAACAATGGCACAGAAAGATTACTTCGCTGCTGCTTTAACAGACACTACTCTTGGTAATATCCAAGTTACGCATGGAACAACTGCTGGTAATATCTGTAAGTTCTCAAGCACCAAAGTAGATATTGGCGATATTAATTATGGAGAGATGGATGGAGTAAATATGTTAGAAATTCCATATACATTAGTTCCAAGTTCAGCTAATGATGAGCTAACTTTCCTATACACTTGACTTCCTAGCTAAAGTATAGAAGTATATATATTATTTAGTTTTTATGGCATTTGTTCGTAAGAAGACCAAGGTTTATCCTTGGCCTGTGGAAGTAAAACGTCCTTCTGAGGATATACCAGGCGAATTTGAAAAGTTTGAATTTAAGGGAAAGTTTGTAAGACTTACAAGAACAGAACTTGATAAGTTTGAAGAAGAAGATGAATTTTCTGCTCTTGTAAAAATATTAGTTGGTTGGGAAGATGTTAATGAAGAGGATGGAACTCCAATTCCATTTAGTAAAAGTGTGTTAAAAGAATTTGCTGAAGATGTTGATTTTGTGAAAGGTGTTTTGGAAGCATTCAAAGGATTTTATGGTAATTCACAAGCAAAAAACTAATTGATGCTGCCATATACTGGGCTTCGGGTGGCAGACAAACAATAGACAGTACCCAAGAAGATGCACAAGCTTTTGGGATAAAAATTGAGGAGCAGCCAGAAATAGATGATGATTACGAAGTGATGGACGATAATTGGGAAATTGTTATGATGTTTTTAAGAATACAAACACAATGGGATATGTCCTTTGGAGGTGTAGTAGGATTAAAGTACGAGGTATTATTGCTTGCTGGAGGTCTATTTGACCTTTACAATGTAGAAAACCGCCAAGAAATGTTAGAGGGCTTACAACTTATGGAATCTGTAGCTCTTAAAGAAGTGAATAAGGAGAAGAAATAGTGGTTAAAAAGATAGAACTAATAAAACTAAAGATTGATCTTGAAGGCTTAAAAGATTTTAAAAGTCTATCGAGAGAAATTACAAAATTAGATAAATCTACAAAAAAATCAAAAGGTACTTTTAAATCATTAGCTCAAAGTATAAGAGAAGTAACAAAATTCACACCTAAGACGATAAGTCAATTTAGGCAGAAAGAAAAAGTTTTAAGAAAATTAAGAGAAGAAGTAAGAATAAATGGTAGAGGTTTTAAAACATTAGGAAATGCAATTGAAGCTAATAGAAAAAAACTACAAGCATTCAATGCTACAGCAAAAAAAGGAACAGGAGTTAGCAGACAAATAGCAATGGGTTTTGCTAGTTCTATCGCTTCTCAAGCATTACCTGGGTTTACATCACAAGGTGCATTGATAGGTGCGAATGTAGGAGGTAAAAAAGGTGCGATAAAAGGAGCAGCTATTGGAGCAGCTATTGACTTTGCTCAATTTGTAAAAGGTGCAACTCAATATTCTGCACAGGTTGGAAGATTAAGAGTTGCTCTTCAAGGGGTTACAAAAGACTCAAGAAAATATAATCAAGCATTAACAATTATTAGAAGTGTATCTGATGAATTAAACGTACCAATATTAGAAGCTACAAAACAATTTACACAGTTGTCAGCATCTGTTCTTGGTTCTGGAGGTACTTTAAAAGATGCAGAAATTGTATTTAGAGGTATTTCAGAAGCTGTAAAAGCTACAGGTGGAGATTCGGAAGATCTTTCTAGTGCGATCCGAGCGATGTCTCAGATCTTTGGTAAAGGTAAGGTGTCGGCAGAAGAGCTTCAAGGACAGCTCGGTGAACGCTTACCTGGAGCCGTGGTTAAATTTGCAAAAGCAAATAAGATATCAATGATTCAATTGCAGAAAGACTTGAGAGATGGTGTAGTTGGTCTAGATAAGATTATTACTTTCTCAGAGAAACTATCTGAAGATCATAGAAAAGCTGCATTAGAGATGGCCTCATCTACTGAGGAATCAGGTCAACGAATGACAAACGCATTTAAAGATATGCAATATGAGATTGGTATTATATTCCAAGATTTAGGTGGAGAATTTAACGATTTAATTACAGGGTTTTTAAGGCAGATTACTAGATTATTACGGATGATAAATCGAATTAATAATGAAAGTAATGCAAGAGTAATAGCCAAAAAGAAAACAAGAGACAAATTTGGTGCTAAATCTGAAGCTACTGAAAATCCATTGCAAAATTTACCATTTATTGGTGGGATGTTCCAATCTGATGAAAATAAAAAAGTTGAGGCAGATGCTCTAAGTTTCTATAACAAGGAATTTAATAAGGCAATGAATCAAGAGATCATTACTGATAATACTCGTGGAAAATTTGAAACATTCTCTAGTCCAGAAGCAAAAGCAAAAGCAGCACAGAAATTTAAGTTGGAACTTGGATTAATAAATCAAATACAGGCTGATAACTTACTAATAGAACAAGATTCATTATTAGCATTTGAAGCTATTGGAGGTAAAGCAAATGAGTTTGGTTTATCACTTGATGATATAAAAGCAAAACTAAAAGAAGTTAGAAATGACACCTATAACTTTAAAGAAGAATTTAAGAAGGTAGCTGATGCATCTTTGAATTTACAAGATAATCTTGAGGAGTTAGCAGTTACATCTATAAATAAACTTGCAGATGGATTTGCGGAACTTGCAGTATCAGGTAAAGCTAGTTTTGGTGATTTAGCAAGATCGATATTAGCTGATTTACAAAGAATGATAATTAAAGCATTATTCTTCAAAGCACTATTTGGATTATTTCCAGGCTTACAAAGTTTCTTAGGTTTTGAAAAAGGTGGTGTTGTAAATGGTGGGTCAACAAATAATATCCCTGGAGTAGTACCTAGCAATCCATCTAGTGTATTCGGCTCAGTAAATGCTAAAGGTAATGTATTTGCAAGAAATAATGTACAGCCGTTCTATAGAGGGGGAGTTGTTGATAAGCCAACGATTTTCCCAATGGCACGAGGAATGGGACTTATGGGAGAAGCTGGACCAGAAGCAATTATGCCATTGAAGAGAGGTAGAGGTGGCAGATTAGGAGTTGAAGCTTCTGGTGGAGTAAGTAATGTTGTGGTAAATGTAGATGCATCAGGTTCTAATGTAGAGGGGGATGATGCACAAGCATCACAACTCGGTAAAATGTTAGGAGCTGCTGTACAGGCAGAACTTGTAAAACAAAAAAGACCTGGAGGACTACTAGCGTAACCCATGCCTAATTTTAATACAGAAGTTAATTTAAGTCCTGACTTTGGAGTTTCAAAAACTACAAAGCCGATAAAACGTGTCATACGTTATGCAGATGGTTATGAGCATCGTTTAGTTTTTGGGTTAGCAGCACATCAAAATCCTAAAGTTTATAGTCTTCAATTTGAAAATATTACAGAAACAGAAAGCGATGTTTTAGAAGGATTTTTAAATAGTCGTGCTGCTGATAGTGCTAGTTTTACCTTTACTCCCCCAAATGAAGGATTTACTAAAACAGGAACTTATGTTCAATCAGGCACTACCATAACAATTACAATCACATCTCATGGTGTTGCTGTTGGAGATAAATTAACAATAGATTTTAACTCTGGAGCAACAGATGGCTCTTATGCAGTTGTTTCTTCTGTTGATGCAAATACTTTTACTGTGACAGCAGCTTCGAGTGCAACAATTACTGAAACTGCTGTATCAATAACTTTATCAGGTGCAGGTCAGTACGTTTGTGATAACTGGAATAAACGAATTCCATTTCCAAATAGAGCTACAATAAATGCAACATTTAGACAAGTTTTTGAACCTGCAACCTAATGACAACTATTTGGTCGGCTAGTGCAAGTCTTAGTGCTAATGCAGTTATAGCTCCAACTTCGGCAGCTAATGGTCTGTTTTTTAGGGTTACACAATCAGGTACTACAGGAAGTACAGAACCAGCTTGGCCGACAGCAATAGGTGAAACTGCATATGATAATAATGTTCAATATCTTTCATTTAGTAGTACTTTTAGCGATATACATTCTATAAATCCATCTGCAATTATTGAATTGTTTTCTCTTGAATTATCTACTGCCATTCATGGTACGAATACAATATATAGATTTCATAATGGATCAAATTTAAATGCAAATGGAAAAATTGTATGGGACGGTCAACAATATCTAAGATTTCCTATAAAAGCTGAAGGTTTTGCTTTTCAACGAGGACAGTTACCTAGACCAAATATAAGCATATCGAACTTATCTTCAGTCCCAAGCATTTCTGCATTATTGTTAACTGTAAATGAAACAACAGCAGGTAATGATTTAACAGGAGCAGTTGTTACAAGAATAAGAACACTAGCTAAATTTATTGATGCTTCTAACTTTGCAGACGGACGAAATTCTAATGCAGATCCATCAGCAGAATTTCCAAGGGAAATTTATTATATAGATCGTAAATCAGCCGAAAACAGAGATATTGTTAGTTGGGAACTTGCAGCAGTTTTTGATTTAGCAGGTGTTCGTGTGCCAAAAAGACAATGCACTAGAGCAGAATTTCCATCAATAGGTACTTTCTCGTGAATTGGAAAGACGCTGCACTTAATCATGCCAAAGAACAAGATCCTAAAGAGTCTTGTGGTTTATTATTAAATATTCGAGGTAAAGAAAAATATTATCCTTGTCGTAATTTGTCAATGACAAATCATCAATGTTTTATCCTTGATCCAGAAGATTATGTAAAAGCAGATAATGCTGGAGATATAACAGCAATAGTTCATAGCCATCCTGTCACACCACCCACACCTAGCCAAGCAGATAAAATAAGTTGTGAACAAGGTAATTTGCCTTGGCATATAGTAAACCCTAAAACTGAGCAATGGGGTTTTTATCAGCCAATGGGATATAAACCTCCCTTACTTGGTAGACCTTGGGTGTGGGGGATAACTGATTGTTGGAGTTTAGTTATAGATTGGTATAAGCAAGAAAAAGAAATTGAATTGTTAGATTACGAAAGACCAACTACACCTGAAGATTTTTTAGCAGATCCAGTATTTGAGAAGTATCTACCTAGTAGAGGGTTTAGGTTATTAGAACCAAATGAAAAATTAATAGATGGTGATGTTTTGGCAATGAGTATTTTTGGTAAAGGATTAAATCATGTTGCTATATATTTAGGAGATGATGTTTTACATCATTTAGCAGATAGGTTAAGTTGTAAAGAGGGTTACTCTGAATGGTTATTTAAATGCACAGGAGGACGTTACAGATATGATGCGTAATATTGTTTTACACGGAGAACTTGCTGAGTTTATTGGTCACAAAAAATTAGAAGCAAAAGTCTCTACGGTTGGAGAAACTATAAGATTTTTAATATGTAATTTTCCTAGTGTTGAAGCACATATGGCTAGGCGATATTATAAAGTCATGTTAAATAAGAATGAAGTTGAAGAATCAGAAATACATTATCCTATAGGTCAATCTGATATTAATATTGTTCCTGTAATCTCAGGAGCAGGGGGAGGTTTTGGGAAAATATTTTTAGGTGCTGCCTTAATAGGAGCATCATTCCTTTTTCCAGGTGCTGGATTGTTTGGGACTACTAGTGCTTTTGGTGCTGCTGCTGGAACTGGTATTGGTACAACAATTGGTACAGTATTGTCTGGTGTTGGTGCTGCAATGATTTTAGGTGGAGTAAGTGAAATGTTATTCCCCATGCCCAAAGAACCTGATTTTTCTAGCGAGGGAGATCCACGAATATCTTTTAATTTTTCTGGAACTCAAAACACATCACGAGCTGGAACTCCTGTTCCAATTGTTTACGGAGAAATTTTTACAGGATCTGTCGTGATCTCAGCAGCTATAGATACTGAGCAGGTACAGGCATGACAGAAGATAAAAGTAAAATTATATATGGTTCAGGTGGAGGTAAACCAAAACCACCACCACCACCTACTAGAACACCTGATACATTACATAGTAAACAATTCGCCACTATTCAAGATTTAATTTCTGAAGGTGAAATAGAAGGTTTTGCATCACCCTCAAAAGAGGGACTTACACAAGGTACAGATGCATATAATAATGCCTGTTTAAAAGATGTTTTTTTGAATGATACTCCTGTCTTAAAAACTACAGCAAATTCATCTAACCCTGCTAATACTGATTTTAATTTTCAAGATGTTACTTTTATTCCTAGATTTGGAACGTCAAATCAACCTTTCATTCCAGGGGTTGAGAGTAGTGAGTCACCAAATACAGTCGGAGTCCAACCTAGCAATTCAGACGGAACTGATTCTGGAGGTATTACAGGATCAGTAACAAGAAGGATAACGAATACAGATGTTGATGCTATAAAAATAACTTTAACTTGGCCTCAATTACAAAAGTTTACTGATGATGGAGACATATTAGGATCAAGCGTAAGTTATAAAGTGCAAATTCAATATAATAATGGTGGTTATACAACTGTTATTGAAGACTCAGTTAGTGGAAGATCTGCTGATGCTTATCAAAGAGATCTTCGAGTAACAATAACAGGAGCTTTTCCTGTAGATATAAGAGTTATAAGAGGAACTGTAGACGCACCAGACAGTAATACTGCTAATGCTTTTACATGGACAAGTTTTTCAGAAATAATTGATAATAAAACTGCATATTTAAATAGTGCATACGCACATTTCAGACTTGATTCAGGGCAATTTAGTTCTATACCTAGAAGAATGTATAGGATTAGAGGAATAAAAGTAAGAATACCTGGAGCTGGTGCTTCTAGTTCTGGAACACCACAAATTGATTTGCAAACAGGAAGAATTGATTATCCAACTGGATATATATTCAATGGAACAATGCAAGCAGCAGTTTTCACTACCTGTCCATCAATGATTTTGCTCGACTTGCTTACAAACACAAGGTATGGTTTAGGAGATCATATTAGTGATAGTAATTTAGATTTATATAGTTTTGTAGCAGCTAGTAAATATGCGAATGAGGAGGTTGATGACGTAACAGGGGCTGGAACACCTGAAGCTAGATTTAGTTGCAATGTAAATATACAAAACAGCTCAGAAGCTTTTGATGTCATAAATGATTTATCGAGTGTTATGAAATGTATGCCGATATGGACAGCAGGGGCTATAACTATAACTCAAGATAGACCTGTACAGCCTGGATATTTGTTTAATCTTTCTAATATTGCGTCAGTAGGTTTTTCATATACAGGAAGTAGTTTAAAACAAAGACATTCAGTTGTTAAAGTTGGATACTTTAATATGGACTCGCAAGAAGTAGATTATGAAATTATAGAAGATAGTGCAGCTATTGCTAAATTTGGAGTATCAATTAAAAATGTAAAAGCATTTGCGACAACTTCAAGGGGGCAAGCTGCTCGTCTTGGACGCAGTATCCTTTTCTCTGAACAAAATGAGAGTGAGGTTATAAGTTTTACGACATCCATAGACTCTGGTTCTGTAGTAAGACCTGGATCAGTAATAGAAGTTAATGATCCTGTAAGAGCTGGTGCTAGAAGAGCAGGGAGAATAGTTTCAGTAGAATCAACAAGTCAAATAACAATAGATAGTGTAGATGATACTTTATTACCTAGTTTGACTGACAATCCAAAATTAAGTGTAATTTTACCTGATGGAATAGTAGAAGAAAAAACCATAACCAATATAAATGGAGCAGTATTAACTGTTCAATCTGCATTCTCACAACTGCCAACAGCAAATAGTATTTATTCAATATCTAGTACATCTCTTGCTACACAGTTATTTAGAGTGATAACTGTAGAAGAACAAAATGATGTTACTTATGAAATTTCTGCATTGTCTTATGTACCTGGTAAATATGATTTTATTGAAAACGGAACTGTATTGCAACCAAGAACAGTAAGTTTGTTGTCAGGAATAAAAGAACCTCCAAGTAATTTAACAGCAAGGGAAACATTTGTAGTCATAAATAGTATCGCAAGAAGTAAAGTTATTATTAGTTGGAAACCTGTTTTAGGAGTTACAAAATATCTAGTTAACTATAGATTTGAAGATGGCAACTATGTTTCACGAGAAACATATTCTCCTGATATTGAGATAATGGATACAAAAAAAGGAAATTATGAAATACAAGTTTTTTCTTATAATGCTGCCTTAATTTTATCTAGTAGTTCTACTACTACAACTTTCAATGCTGTTGGTAAAACTGCTCTTCCAGAAGATGTGCAGAATTTGACTATAGAACCAATTAATGAACAATTTGTAAGATTAAGATTTACTCAAGCAACAGCTCTAGATGTTTTACATGGTGGTCGGGTTTATGTAAGACATACTAATTTAACTGGGGGATCTGCCACATTTCAAGCTGCACAGGATATTGTTGCTGCTGTGGCTGGTAGTGCAACAGATGTAATTGCTCCAGCTTTGGCTGGTACATACCTTTTAAAGTTTCAAGATGATGGTGGTAGATTTAGCACCAATGCAGCAAATGTAAGTTTATCTACTGTTGAGACTTTAGATTTTATAACTGTAAAAACAGATAGGGAAGATACAGATTCAACTCCATTTAATGGAGCAAAATCGAATACAGTATTTGATTCTAGTAAAGGTGGTTTAGTTTTAAGTAGCATTACAATTACAAGCCCTGCGACTCAAGCAACAGGTACTTATGATTTTGTTAATACTTTAGATTTAGGTGGAGTCTTTTCATTATCATTAAAAAGACATTTTCAAGGTGCTGGTTATTATCCTTCAGCATTGTTTGATAGTAGAACAGGACTTGTAGATACATGGGATGATTGGGACGGAGATGCTCCCGAAAGAACAAATGCAAAATTAGCAGTAAGAACAAGTACTGATATGAGTTCTTATACAGATTTTAATGATATTGCAAATGGAACTTTTAAAGGTAGAGGATTTCAATTCAGATCAACTTTAGAAACTTCTGACCCTGCACAAAATATGCTTTTACAACAATTAGGATATACAGCAACCATGTCTTCAAGAACAGAGCAATCGGCTGTAATTTCATCTGATTCAGCAGGAGATGGAACTGGAAGTGCTGGAGCAAAAACAGTTACATTTTCAGCATCCTTTTTTGTTGGAACTTCAGCTTTAGGAAATTTAAATAATTTCTTACCAGCAGTTAGTGTATCGCCTCAAAACATGGCAACAGGTGATTATTTTGAAATAACAAATGTATCAGGAACAGGTTTTACAGTTCACTTCAAAAACTCAAGTAATGCTAGTATAATTAGGAACTTTACTTTTACTGCTGTTGGTTTCGGCAAAGGAGGGTAATATGGGGAGAAAGATTAATTAATCATGTCGCTTTCGGTTACTAACTTTAATATTGATAATGCTTCTGGTCAAACCGTAAGATTAGATATCGAAGCTTGTTTAAAAGCATTACAGGGACAAAGTGCTGAGTCAAGTGATTTAAACCAGTCACAATGTGTTGCTGGTATGACTTTTTTGAATACAACCACAGATATTTTAAAAGTAAGGAATTCAAGTAACGGTGGATTTACTGAGATAGGGAATATAGACCAACCTAACTTAGGACTTTTATCAAAATCTGGCGGTACAATGACAGGTGCTTTATTAGGACATGATGGTTCGACTGCTTCTGCCCCTGCTTTTTCTTTTGATACAGATACAGATTTAGGATTATTTAGAAACGCTGCAAATATTATGGGCTTTGCTTCAGGCGGGACTGAACAGATGATATTTAGTGCTGATGGTATTACATTAAGATCTCAGAATGGTATTCGTTTTGCTGATAATGACAATAGTCATTATGTAGAAATGAAAGCTGGAACCACAACAGCAAATAGAGTTTTAACGCTTCCTAATTCAACAGGTACAATTATTACAGCAGAAAATATGACAGGACTAAACACTTTAACACCATCAGCAAATAATACATATGATCTTGGTTCGAGTACATTAAGATGGGCAAATTTATATATAAATGATTTGATGTTATCTAACGAAGGTCACAAGAATGACGTTGACGGAACGTGGGGAAGCTATACTATACAAGAAGGGCATGATGATCTTTTCTTGATTAACCACAAAACAGGTAAAAAATTTAAGTTCATGTTGCAAGAGGTATCACAATGACTGTATTTTTCGGTGACGGTACGAGCCAAACATCTGCTGCTGGTGCATCTAAACTTGTACAAACGGTAACTGCTAATAGTAAGACTTCATATAGTTTTACAAGTCAAAGTTATGCGGATACAGATATTACAGTAAATATAACCCCAACAAGCAGTAGTAATAAAGTTTTGGTTAGTTGTACTTTGGCTTCACAATGTTATGCAACAAACTCTACTTCTTTAGGGATAAGATTATTAAGAGGCTCAACTGCTATTTGGAATAATAATGAATATCATTGGCACTCAGTTAACGCTGCGATAAACCTTTCTTATTCATCCTTTTTCCAATTTTTAGATACTCCTAGTACAACATCTCAAATAACTTATAAAATTCAAGGAGCTAGATATAGGGTATCTAATGGTACTCAACAGGCTTATTTAAATTATATACCAAGCAACTCTTCACATGGTTGTATTATTATTGCACAGGAGATGACACCATGATTATTACTAGATCTTTAGCACTTGCCACATTAAAACCAGATGCAGAATTTGTAATGGTTGATGATACTACTATTGATTGGCAATCATCAGGCATAACGCAACCTACTGAAGATGAAATTACTGCTGAAGTTGCTAGATTAGAAGCTCTAGAAGCTTATCAAAAACCAAGAAGAGATAGTTATCCTTTTGTTGGAGAACAATTAGATATGTTATGGCACGCTATAGATGCTGATGCAGATTTAAAAACAAAGTTTGCAACTTTTTATAATGCAATAAAAACTGTTAAGGACGCAAATCCAAAACCTAGTTAATTATGGCAATAATTCCAGGCATAAAAAACTTTGATGTTGTTAAAAGATCAGATTTTCCTCTTACTCTTACATTTAAAGATGGAAATAATAATGCAATGAGTCTTAACGGATATACTGTAACTGCTCAAGTTTGGGATTTAAACAGAAAAGTTAAGTTTGCAGATTGGGGCATTACATACACAAATAGAGGTGGTGGCATTGTAGATATTAAGCTTACTGATGAGCAAACTGATAATTTTATTGTTGGAACTTTGAAATATGACGTAAAATTGACTGAACCTGGCGGTGATGAATACTATTATATAAAAGGTAACTTAAATGTATCTGAGGGTTATACAGAATGAGTACTCCAAATAAAGTTGAAGTATCACAAGTCTCAGATGTTACAACTGTAGAGATAACAACAACTGGACCTCAGGGTCCAGGATTTGATCTTACTTTAGATCATTCAGGGAAAACTACTGACTCAATCATGTACTACGACACAAGTTCTGGTAAGGTTAAGTTAGATTCAACAATTACAAAATTAACACTTGTCTTCGGAGGGAACTTTTAGGTCATGTCCAACACTATAAGAATCAAAAAAAGATCAGCTAGTGGAAGTGCTGGAGCTCCTTCAAGCCTTTCCCCTTCAGAACTAGCTTTTAACGAAGCCGATTTAAAACTATATTATGGTTTTGGTGATAATGGTTCAACCCCTCCTTCTGCAAGTTCAATTATTACTGTTGGTGGTGCAGGGGCTTTTTTCAACAAAACAGATGTAAGAAATGCAAATAAAGTATTAGCTGGACCTTCTTCAGGAAGTGACGCTGCACCTACATTTAGAGTTTTAGTAAGTGATGATATTCCGTCAATAGCTCACACCAAAATAAGTGACTTTGATGCTGGTGTAAGAACAAATAGACTTGATCAAATGACTGCTCCAACAGGTGCGGTAGGTTTTAATAGTCAAAAAATTACAGGTTTAGCAGATCCGACTGCTGATCAAGATGCTGCGACAAAAGCGTATACCGATTCTGTTGCTCAAGGACTTGATGTTAAAGATAGTTGTTCTGTTGTCGCAACTTCAAATATTACTCTTTCTGGTACTCAAACAATTGATGGAGTAGCTATTTCTGCTGGAGATAGAGTTTTAGTTGCAGGGCAATCTACTGGATCACAAAATGGTATTTATATTTGTGCTGCTGGTTCTTGGGCAAGATCAGATGATTTAGCCACTGGTTCAGACGCTGCTGGGGCATTTACATTTGTTGAAAAAGGAACATCTAATGCTGAAAATGGTTTTGTTTGTACATCGGACAAAGGAAGTTCAGTTGTAGGAACAAACGCAATCGTCTTTTCGCAATTTTCTGGGGCAGGTCAAATAACGGCTGGAAATGGTTTAGATAAGTCGGGTAACACTTTATCTGTTGATCTTAAATCTAATGGTGGTGTTGTAATAGAGTCAACTGAAATAGCTATCGACCTTTCAGCTAGTTCTATCACAGGGACTCTAGCAGTATCAGATGGAGGTACAGGATCAACTTCTGCTAGTGCTGCTAGAACTGCATTAGGAGTTGTAATCGGCACAGATGTAGAGCCACACTCAGATAAATTAACTGAGCTTGCGACTATAGCTCAAGCTGCTGCTGCTGCACTTGCAGATCTAACAGCAACAGAAATAGCAATTTTAGATGGAGCGACAGTAACAACTGCTGAATTTAATTTGTTAGACGGAGGTACTTCTGCCACATCGACAACACTCGCAACTGCTGATAGGCTAATAGTTAATGATGCTGGCACAATGAAACAAGTTGCACTTTCTGATCTTGTCACATTTTTAGAAGATGGATCAACTTCTGGTTTTGATGTTAACGGAGGCACATATTAAAAATTAATTTATAACTAGGAGGTAAAAAACAATGGCAGTCACAATTAAATTAAAAAACGCAAGTGGTAGTGACCCAGGTGCTAGTGATTTAGTTGTTGGAGAATTAGCAATAAGAACTGATAATGGAAAAATATTCACTAAAAAGGATAATGGCTCTGTAGCTGAGATATCAGGTGGTGGTGGAATAGATGATGGAGACAAAGGAGATATTACGGTCAGTAATTCTGGTGCGACTTTTACTATTGATAATGGGGTTGTAACTGGAGCAAAACTTGCTAACCCAATAGCTTTACCTGATGACCATAAAATTTCTTTTGGTACTGGTACTGGAAATAACATGGAGATATTCCATGAAAGCACTTCAAATACAAATGAAATAATTGCTGCTGATGGTGATATACATATTCAATGTGATGACTTTATGGTTATTAGTGACTCCACTGCTGGCCGTTCAATTTATGTAGATGAAGGTAATAGCAGATTAGAACTAGGTTTTGACGGACATGCAAATGCTTATTTTAGTGGTACTAGTGGAATTGAATTTATAAAGGATGTAAAATTTGATGGAGCGACTGCTGGAAGAGATATAGTTTTTGATAGGTCTGAAGATGCTCTTGAATTTGCTGATAATGCACAGGCAAGATTTGGAACTGGCGATGATTTGAAAATCTATTCAGATGGCACAGACAGTATTTTTGAAAATATTACTGGTGCATTTCTTTTTAAAGATACAGACGGTGAAGCTGAGTTTAAAATTCAAGGACATGAAGGGGAAGCAGCCAGTCTTTTTTTACTTGCTGATGAAGGGGATGATTCTAACGATAGATGGAAACTGACAGCACATACTGACGGAAAACTTGTTCTAAACCATCACAAAGCTTCTACAAGTACTTATCAAAAAACTGCTCAATTTACAAATGAAGGAGGGACTGAACTCTATCATGGAGGCAGTAAGGTGTTTGAGACCAATAGTACTGGCGTTACTATGTATGGTGGTCTTCTTCCTTCACCTCATGGCAGTTTTGATATTGGTAATAGTGCAAATATGTTAGGTAATGTTTTTATTTATGATGATAAAAAATTAAATTTTGGTATTTCATCGGATTTACAAATTTATCACGATGGATCGGATTCATATATTAATGATACTGGTACAGGTCATCTAAATATAGTTGCGTCACAAGTAAATATATTAAATGCTGCTGCAAACGAAGCTATAGCTAAGTTTATACAAGATGGAGCCGTAGAACT